>OGCL01000770.1_pt1 | contig 31548 bp, 29 predicted proteins | sample 1570041 | NCBI WGS metagenome assembly OGCL01 (sample SAMN06266162, study PRJEB24511) | hot springs metagenome | isolation source: Hot spring water | place: South Africa: Limpopo | collected 2015-06-22 | reverse complement strand
GCGCTGGCGGCGCGCACGACGAGAAAGCCGGCATGCTTGAGGTTGATTACAACCAGTTCCTGAATCGCCGGTTCGTCTTCGACGACCAGAATCGTCGGTGTCACTTGATCGCCTCCTTGTTGTGACGGATGTCGCGGCCTTCAACGATGAAGATCACATGCTCGGCAATGTTCTTGGCATGATCCCCGATCCGCTCGATGGCCCGGGCAATCGACAGGATGTCGATCGCGACCGTGATGGTACGCGGATCTTCCATCATGTGGGTAATCAGTTGGCGCATGATCGACTTGAATTCGGCATCGACATTGTCGTCGGCACGGATCACGCTCTTGCCCAGTTCGCCGTCGAGACGGGCGAAGGAATCGAGCGACTGACGCACCATGGTCAGCGCCTCACCGGCCAGGTGACGCACGCCAACCGCATACTGCGACGGCATGTGGCCGTTGTCGTAGATGCGGCGCACGCCCTTGGCGATTTTCTTGGCTTCGTCGCCGGCACGCTCCAGATCCGGCACCATTCGGCTGATGCCGAGCACCAGGCGCAGGTCGGAAGCGGTCGGCTGACGGATGGCGATGATGTGGGCACACTCATCGTCGATGGTCACTTCCAACTCATTGACCTTGCGGTCGTTGTCGACGATGTGCTTCACATGACCGACGTCGCCGTTGCTGTAAGCGTCGATGGCGGCGGTCAACTGGGTTTCGACCAGGCCGCCCATCTGCAGCACATGAGTGCGCAGACGATTGAGCTCTTCGTCGAAGATACTGGAGATATGCTGGCTGTCGTTCATGTCCTGTCCTGTTCTGTTCTAACTGTCACCACGCCCGATCAACCGTAACGACCGGTGATGTAGTCTTCGGTGCGTTTCTGCGTCGGATTGGTGAAAATCTGCGCCGTTTCCCCGATTTCGACCAGGTCGCCGAGGTGGAAGAAGGCGGTGCGGTCGGAGACGCGCGCTGCCTGCTGCATGTTGTGGGTGACGATGACGATGGTGTAGTTCTTCTTCAACTCGGTGATCAGTTCCTCGATGATGCCGGTGGCGATCGGATCGAGGGCCGAGCAAGGCTCGTCCATCAGGATCACATCCGGGCTGACGGCCACCGCGCGGGCGATGCACAGGCGCTGCTGCTGACCGCCGGAAAGGCCGGTGCCCGGCGCATCGAGACGGTCCTTGACCTCTTCCCAGAGGCCGGCGCGGCGCAGGCTGGATTCGACGATCTCGTCCATCTCGCTCTTGCTGGCGGCCAGACCGTGCAACTTGGCGCCGTAGGCGACGTTGTCGTAGATCGACTTGGGGAAGGGATTCGGCTTCTGGAAAACCATGCCGACCTGGGCACGCAGCAGCACGACATCGACCGACGGGTCGTAGATGTCGCGGCCATCGACGGTAATCTTGCCGGTCACGCGAGCACCGGCGACGGTGTCGTTCATGCGGTTGAAGCTGCGCAGGAAAGTCGACTTGCCGCAGCCCGACGGGCCGATGAAAGCCACCACCTCGTTCCTGACGATGTCCAGCGAGACACCGTGCAGGGCTTCGGTCTGGCCGTAGAACACACGGACATCGCTGGCGCTGAGCTTGACTTCGCCCTGCGCCTGCTGCGCCGGCACTTTGCTGGTATGCGTCTTCACGGAGCTCCCCGAGGTCGACATTGGAATGTTCAGAGTTTGCGTCATGCTCATGATGATTACCACCTGGTTTCGTAACGTTTGCGCAGCCAGATCGCCAAGGAATTCAGCGACAGCATCAGGGCCAGCAGCACGATGATTGCGGCCGAGGTCCGGCCTTCGAAGAAGTTGCGTAGTTCATTGCCCTGCCACAGGAAGATCTGCACCGGCAGCGCCGTCGATTGATCAAACGGCGTCGCCGGAATGGCCGAGACGAAGGCACTCATGCCGATCAGCAGCAGCGGTGCGGTCTCGCCCAGGGCCTGGGCAACACCGATGATGGTGGCAGTCAGGATGCCGGGGATGGCCAGCGGCAGCACGTGGTGCATGGTTGCCTGCAGCTTCGAGGCACCGATCCCCAGCGCCGCTTCCCGGATCGACGGTGGAATCGCCTTGAGCGTCGACCGGGTGGCGATGATCACCGTCGGCAGGGTCATCAACGTCAGCACCAGACCACCGACGACCGGGGCCGACATCGGCAGCTTGAACCACAGGATGAAGACCGAAGCGCCGAGCAGACCAAAGACGATGGACGGCACTGCCGCCAGGTTGTTGATATTGACTTCGATCAGGTCGGTGATGCGGTTCTTCGGCGCGAATTCCTCAAGGTAGATCGCCGAAGCCACACCGATCGGCACGGCCAGCAGGATGACGATGATCATCATCATCAGCGAGCCCATGAAGGCGCCAGCCAGGCCCGCCGCTGCCAGCGAACTGCGCGAGTCGGTGTTGAGGAAGATGGCGGTGCTGAAGCTGTTCTTGATGACGCCGTCGGCGTATAGCTTGTCAGCCCACTCGCGGGTCTGGGCGCTCAGTTGCTGGCGGTCGTCGGGCAGACTGCGGTCGATGTTGCCCTTGAGCCAGACGTCGACGTTGGCGTCGGCGAGCAGCTTCAGTTTGACGGTCTTGCCGACGAGCGACGGATCGGCAACGATCCGGTCGCGCAGGGCGAAGGTTTCGCCGCTGGTGATCAGTGCCTGCGCATCGCGCGGCGAATCCTCGGCGGCCGGAATGTGTTTGGCGATGGCGCTCACCAGCAACTGGCTGAAATCGACAAAACCCAGATCCATCTGCCAGGCCATGTGCCGTTCATTGAACTGAGCGGGCGACTCGCCGGCTTCCTGGACTGGCTTGGGACCGATCTGGACGATTTCCGGATCGAAATACACGTCGATCTCGAAAGTCGCCTGCCAGAACGACGGCAGGCCCTTGCTCAGGATCGTGCCGAACAGCGAGGCGACCAGCGCCAGCGCGATCAGCACGGCACCGACACCGAACAAGCGGAAACGGGTTTCCTGGCGCTGGCGACGTTGCAGCGAGGCCTTCACCTTGGCCTCGATGGCCGCATAACCCTGATTAAGAGGTTTATTCATGGCTGATTCGCTCATTTATTCGTATTGCTCACGGTACTTGCGCACGATGACCAGGGCGATCACATTGAGGATCAGGGTCATCACGAACAGCGTCAGACCGAGGGCGAAAGCCACCAGCGACTGGGCGCTGGCGAAGTCCTGGTCGCCGGTGAGTTGATTGACGATGGAAACGGTCACCGTCGACACCGCCTCGAAGGGGTTCGCCGTCAGCACCGGGCTGTTGCCCGCCGCCAGCACGACGATCATGGTCTCGCCGATGGCCCGGCTGAGTGCCAGCAATATGGCACCGACGATGCCCGGCAAGGCCGCCGGCAGCACCACCTTGATGATGGTTTCCGACTTGGTGCCGCCAAGCGCCAGCGAACCGTCGCGCATGGTCTTCGGCACCTGGGTGATGATGTCGTCGGACAGCGAGGAGATGAAGGGGATGATCATGATGCCCATGACCACGCCAGCAGTCAGTGCCGACGTTGCCCGGATATCCAGGCCGATGGCAGCGCCAAGCGCCGACAGTAGCGGGCCGACGGTGACCAGCGCGAAGAAACCATAGACGATGGTCGGAATGCCGGCCAGCACTTCGACCACCGGCTTGACCAGCGAACGCACCCGGTTGCTGGCGTATTCGGCCATGTAGATGGCCGTCATCAGGCCGACCGGAATGGCCACCAGCATGGCGATCAAGGAAATCAGCAGGGTGCCGCCCATCAGCGGCAGCATGCCGAAGCCGCTCTGGCCTTCCACACCGGTCGTGGCGAAACGCGGATTCCACACCGTCCCGAAGAAGAAATCGGCTGGAGCAATCATCTGGAAGAAGCGCAGCGATTCGCCGAACATCGACAGGACGATGCCGACCGTGGTCAGGATGGCAACGGCCGAACAAGCGATCAGGGCCACATTGATGGCGCGTTCGACCTTGTTTCGGGCGCGGGTTGCGGCGGTGGTGGATCGCCAGGACCAGAACAGGCCGAAGGCAGCAACGGTGGCCATCAACGCGGCCACCAGCACCTGGCCGAGGCCCTGATAATGACGCATGGCATCGGCAGCGGCCAGTTCGTACGGCTGCGCTTCACCCAACACACCAAAACCGGTGGCGATATTTGCCAGGCGCTGCAGCAGCACTTTTTGCTGCAGCGCATCCTGGGGCAGGAATTCGGTCGGGATCGTTCCCAGAACCAGGGTATGGACGATCTGATTACCGAAGATCACCCACAACAGATAGACGGCAAACGCAGGCAGGGCGGCGCGCAGGATGGCCAGGGCACCGTGGTAGCCCGGACGGGAATGTGTGGCGCGCGGGCCAGCCAGGCTTGCCACACCGCGTCCGCGCACCAGCCCCATCTGATAGGCCAGCGCCGCGAGCACCAGCAAGGCGATGGCGACGGTGAAATTGTTCATTGTGCTGTTCCGCTTGTTTGACTTGAAAAAAAGGGGGGCACACGCCCCCCTTGCCCCTGCACGGGATTACTTGACGGAAACGGCCTTGCGTTCCTTGATGGCCTTGACGACTTCGGCGCGCTCCTTGGCGTTCAGCGGAATCAGGCCAGCCTTGTCGAGCGGGCTGCCAGAACCGGAAACCTGCGGCGACAGGTGATACTGGGCATACTCCAGCAGGCCCGGGATGACGCCGACGTGAGCATCCTTGATGTAGAAGTAGAGCGGACGCGAGACCGGGTACTTGCCGGTTTCGATGGTCGCTTCGCTGGGCACGACACCGGAGATGGTGGCGACTTGCAGGCGGTCACGGTTCTGGTCGTAGAAGGACAGACCGAAGACGCCGACGGCGGTCTTCTGGGCATCCAGGCGGGCCAGGGTTTCGGTGTAATCACCGGCGACTTCGACGACACGGCCGTCGGTACGGATGGCGTTACAGAACTTGTGCACCGCCTTGTCGTCGGTCATGGCCTTGACTTCGGCGAAGGTCTTGCAGCCCGGAATGACGGTCTTTTCTTCATAGACTTCGCGGGTGCCGTGGTTGGAACCCGGGATCACCAGGGTGATTTCCTGATCCGGCAGGCTGCGGTCGATCTGCGACCAGCGGGTGTAGGGGTTGGCGACCATCTTGCCGTCTTGCGGGATTTCCTTGGCGGCAGCCATGAAGATGTGACGCGGCTCAAGCGCGAACTTGCCGCTGTCGCGGCGCGAAGCGAAGACGATGCCGTCGTAGCCGATCTTGACTTCGATGATCTTGGTCACGCCGGCCTTGGCGCAGGCTTCAACTTCCGAGGCCTTGATCTGGCGCGACGAGTTGGCGATGTCGATGGTGTTGGCGCCGACGCCTTGGCAGAACTGACGCAGGCCGCCCGACGAACCGCCGGAGCCGACCACCGGTGCCTTGAACTGCGGGAAGGTCTTGCCGAAGTTTTCGGCAACGATCGAGGAGAACGGCAGCACGGTCGAGGAGCCGGCGATCTGGATGTTGTCGCGGGCCATGGCCGGCATGGCGGCAGTCGCAGCGGCGACGGTGACAGCAAGAGCAGTAAGGCGGAATTTCATAATTACCTCTCGTGATACGGATTGGAATCTGTCCTGCCGCCCCCGGGGCGACAGCATGAATACGTTCGGTCGGCAGCAGATTCGCCAGCGACGAGAGCACTATAGAAGCGCAATGTGACAGCAAGATTACAGTGCCGGGACTTCCCGCAAGCGGAACCGGGAGACCGTCCCGGCCAGCCTTTCGCTCGACGTACGCAGCGACACCACGGCACCGGCAACCTCATGCTGCCCCGCAGCAATGCGCTCGCTGACCTGACTCAACGACTCGACGCGGGCGGCCACCAGATCGCTGGCCTGACGCTGCGAGCGCAGGGTATCGGCCATGCCCGCCACCTCGGCCAGGGTACGCTCGATGGCCTGGGCAATTCGCGCCATGGCTTCGCCAGCGCGGCTAGCCTGGCTACGGCCCTGCTCGACCCGCGCGCAAGCCGCAGATACCTTGCGACTGGCCGCCTCGATGCCGCTCTGGTTCTGGCTGACCACCGCCTCGATTTCCCGCGTCGACAGCGCCGTCCGCTCGGCCAGCTTGCGCACTTCGTCGGCGACCACGGCAAAGCCGCGCCCCTGCTCGCCGGCCCGGGCGGCTTCGATGGCAGCGTTGAGCGCCAGCAGGTTGGTCTGTTCGGCAATCTCGCGGATGACGCCGACCATGGTGCCGATCTGTACCGAGTTCTCGTCCAGGCGGGCGATATCGGCCGCGCCCTCGTCGATGGCGGCGGTGATCATGTCCATCTCGGCCAGCATCTCGGCGATCACCCGGCCACCGTCCACGCCGCTGGCACGCGCGGCCTCGGTGGTCGCCAGCACGTCCTGGGCGCCGGCGGCGATCACGCCGATGGCGGTGGCCAGCTCCTGCATCGCCGCCGCCATTTCCGCTGCCGAATCGGACTGCACTGCTGTCGCCGACAAGGCGCCGTCAGCAATGCAGCCCAACTGCCCGGAGTGCGCCTCGATCTCGCCGACACCGGCCTTGATCGCGGCAATGATGCGAATCAACTGCTGCTGCATGTCCTGGATCGAGTGCAGAACGCCCTGCGCCGCGCCATCCAACGGCGCCGTGTCGAGGCGGCCTTCGGCTACGTCGCGGGCAATCGCCGCCAGCGCCTGCGGTTCGCTGCCCAGTTCGCGAACGATGCTTGAGCGCACCCACAACGACAGGGCAACACCGACCGCCACCGCCAACCCGCCGCCCAGCAGCATCAACAACAGGTCACGCTGGTAACGCGCCAGAGCAGCTTCATATTGCTCCCGCGCCATGTCGAGCTGCAGCTCGATCAACTCGGCGATCCTTTGCGACAGGGGGTCGATGGTCGCCGGCAGGGTTTTCACCGTGAACTGCCCCAGGGCAAAGATGTCCTCGGCCTCCAGTATCCTTTTCAACTCGCCCAGCGCCGCATTGGCCTTGGCTGCCCCGGCCAGCAACTCGGCCGCCGCCGCTTGCTCGCCGGCCGATTTGGGCAGGCGCTCGTAGGCGGCGAGTTTTTCACCGACCAGGGTTTCCGCAGCCACCACCAGGTCGCGTGCCTGCCCCATCGGCATCAGGCTGCCGTTGGCCTTGTAGGCAGCCCCCATGACATTCACCGCGTACATGTCGGCCACCTGCTTCAGATCCCGGAGCACGACGACTCGCTGGGTGTACACCGACTCCAGGCTGGACAGACTGGTGCGCATCCCGTGCACGCCCCAGATCCCGGTGAGACACAGGAGCAGCAGCAATGCCGCACTGAGGAGAAGCAATCGCGTACGAATCTGAAACTTGTTCATGGTGAATCCTTGTTGAATTTGTGAAACCGATATCAACTAAGGAATTTTTCACATTAAGTTTTCAATCTGATGACGCCCACCGTGTCATGGAATCGACATACAATTGCAACAACAATTCGATACTATTGGAAATATGGAAATCAAAGACGCCACCGAAAAACTCACCGCGCTCGGTAACGAATCGCGACTGGCCATCTTCCGCCTGCTCGTCGAAGCCGGCCCGGAAGGTCTCTGCGCCGGTGACCTGTGCCGGGCGCTGGCAATGCCGGCGGCAACCGCGTCCTTCCATTTTTCCCACCTGGCGCGTGCCGGCCTGCTGGAAAGCCGGCGCGAAGGGCGCAGCATCATTTACTCGGCCAACTACCCGGAAATGGACGCCCTGATCGCCTTTCTCACCCGCAATTGCTGCCAGGGCGAAAGCTGCCTGCCACTGACCGCAGGCTGCGACAGCATCGAGAAACGCCGAGCCACCGCCCCGTTGACCAAGGAGCCAACATGAACGATCGCATCTACAACGTACTTTTCCTGTGCACCGGCAATTCCGCCCGCAGCATCCTGGCCGAATCCCTGCTCAACCACCTTGGCCGCGGCCGCTTCCAGGCGTTTTCAGCCGGCAGCCACCCGAATGGCACGGTCAATCCCTTCGTGCTCGAAATGATCAGCCGCCAGGAGCTGCCGACCGCACATCTGCGCAGCAAATCCTGGGACGAATTCGCCGCTGCCGGGGCCCCGGCGCTGGATTTCGTCTTCACCGTCTGCGACAACGCGGCCGGCGAAGTCTGCCCGATCTGGCCAGGCCAGCCGATGACCGCCCACTGGGGCGTTGAAGATCCGGCCGCCGTCAGCGGCGACGACGAACAGAAGCGTGCGGCGGTGATGAAGGCGTTCATTCAGCTCAAGCGCCGCATCGAGCTCTTCCTGGCGTTGCCGATGAACAAGCTGGACAACATGTCGCTGCAAAAGAGCCTGGACGATATCGGCCAGCAAAAGGACTGAATCACGACATGAAAAACGTACTGGTACTGTGCACCGGCAACTCCGCCCGCTCCATCCTCGGCGAGGCACTGTTCAACCACCTCGGCCAGGGCCGTATCCGCGCCTTTTCGGCCGGCAGCCAGCCGTCCGGAAAAGTGAACCCGGTGGCCCTGGAAACGCTGGAAAAGCACGGCATTCCGCTGCCCGAAGCGCGCAGCAAGTCGTGGGACGAATTCGCCGCCCCCGGCGCGCCGGACATCGACTACATCTTCACCGTCTGCGCATCGGCTGCCGGTGAAGCCTGCCCGATCTGGCCCGGACACCCGACCACCGCCCATTGGGGGATCGACGACCCGGCCCACGTCGAGCCGCTGGCAGCGCGCCGTACCGCCTTCGAGGACGCTTACCGCAAGCTGCGCCAACGCGTTGAGGCCTTCGTCGCCCTGCCGCTGGAAAGCCTGAGCGCAGCCGAAGTCGCCGCGGCCGCCAAGCGGATTCACCAGGAGAGCGAAGCATGAGCGCCCAGTGCGGTGTTGCCGCCAAACAGGCGGCCGGAGCCCCGATGGGCTTTTTCGAGCGTTACCTCAGCGTCTGGGTGGTGCTCTGCATCGTCGCCGGCATCCTGTTCGGCCAGTGGTTCCCGGCCGCCTTCCAGGCGCTCGGCCGGATGGAAGTGGCCCAGGTCAACATCCCGGTCGGCCTGCTGATCTGGGTGATGATCGTGCCGATGCTGATGAAGATCGACTTCTCGACCATCCACGAGGTCAAGGACCAGAAGGCCGGCATCGGCATCACGCTGTTCGTGAACTGGGCGGTCAAGCCCTTCACCATGGCTGCGCTCGGCTGGCTGTTCATCCGCCACGTCTTCGCCCCTTACCTGCCGGCCGAACAACTGGACAGCTACATCGCCGGCCTGATCCTGCTCGGCGCCGCGCCGTGCACGGCGATGGTCTTCGTCTGGAGCAACCTGTGCCGCGGCAACGCCAACTTCACCATCTCGCAGGTGGCCTTGAACGATCTGGTCATGGTCTTCGCCTTCGCCCCCATCGTCGCGCTGCTGCTCGGGGTCTCGGCGATCCCGGTACCGTGGGACACGCTGCTGCTGTCGGTGGTGATGTACATCGTCATCCCGCTGGCCATCGCCCAGGGGCTGCGCAAGCATTTCCTGCGCAACGGCGAAGCGGCGCTCAAGGCGGCGCAGGAACGCATCGGCCCGTTCACCATCATGGCGCTGCTGGCCACGCTGGTGCTGCTGTTCGCCTTCCAGGGCGAAGCCATCGTCGAGCAGCCGCTGATCATCGGCATGCTGGCCGTGCCGATCTTCCTCCAGGGGCTACTGATCGCCGGCATCGGCTACTGGCTGAACCGAAAATTCCGCGTCCGGCATGATGTCGCCGGGCCGTCGACGATGATCGGCGCCTCCAACTTCTTCGAACTCGCCGTGGCCGTCGCCATCGTCCTTTATGGCTTCGACTCCGGCGCTGCGCTGGCCACCGTGGTCGGCGTGCTGATCGAGGTGCCGGTGATGCTGTGGCTGGTGAAGATGGTCAATTCAACCAAGACCTGGTACGAAAAAGCCCTTTGAATACAGGAGACTGAAATGAAGAAACTCGAAATCTACGATCCCGCCATGTGCTGCTCGACCGGCGTCTGCGGCGTCGATGTCGATCCCGTCCTCGTCCAGTTCGCCGCCGACCTCGCCTGGGTCGGCGAGCAGGGCGTTACCGTGCAGCGCTACAACCTCGGCCAGGAGCCGCAGGCCTTCGCCGCCAATCCGGCGGTGGTCAAGGAAATGGAAGCCGGCATGGATCGCCTGCCGATCATCGCCATCGACGGCCAGATCGTCACCACCGGCCTTTACCCCTCGCGCGCCCAACTGGCGCAGAAACTCGGTTTGACGCTGACGGCTGGCGAGGCCGCACCAAAGAAATCCTGCTGTTCGCCGAAATCCGGCTGCTGCTAAGGAAACCCCATGATCGACCTGAACGGCACACCGCGTTACCTCTTCTTCACCGGCAAGGGCGGCGTCGGCAAGACCTCGCTGTCCTGCGCGACCGGGCTGGCGCTGGCCGGACAGGGGAGACGGGTGCTGATCGTCAGTACCGATCCGGCATCGAATCTCGATGAAGTGCTGGAAACGGCGCTCGCCGGCAGCCCGACCGCCATCAAGGGGGTGCCCGGCCTGGCGGCCCTCAACATCGACCCGGAGGCGGCGGCCGCCGCCTACCGCGAGCGGATGGTCGCGCCCTATCGCAAGATCCTGCCGGCGGCAGCGATCCAGAGCATGGAAGAGCAGTTCTCCGGCGCCTGCACGGTCGAGATCGCCGCCTTCGACGAGTTCGCCAAGCTGCTCGGTGATGCCGGCGCCACGGCAAACTTCGACCACGTCATCTTCGACACCGCGCCGACCGGCCACACGCTGCGCCTGCTGACCCTGCCCTCGGCGTGGAGTGGTTACATCGACAGCAACCAGGGCGGCGCTTCCTGCCTCGGCCCGCTGGCCGGGCTGGAAAAGCAGAAGGCCTTGTACGCGGCGACGGTCGACCGCCTCTCCGACCCGGCGCAGACGCGCGTCGTCCTCGTCGCCCGGGCCGACAGCGCGGCGCTGCGCGAGGCGGAGCGCACCCGTCACGAACTGTCCGAACTCGGCGTCGGCAACCTGCACCTGATCGTCAACGGCCTGTTCTCGGCCCGTTCGGACGACGCCATCGCCCAGGCCATGGACCAGCGCAGCAGCGACGCCCTGCTGGCCATGCCGCCCGGTCTGGCCGGGCTGCCGCGCCAGGTCGTGCCCTTCCTGCCGCGCGGCACGGTCGGGCTCGACGCCCTGCGCGCCATCGTCGATCCCGCCGCCGTCGCCACGCCGACGCGCCCGGCCGACGCCAGTACCCCGTTGCCCGCCGGCCTCGGCACGCTGATCGACGAACTGGCCAGCGCCGGCCACGGCGTGGTCATGACCATGGGTAAAGGCGGCGTCGGCAAGACCACCGTTGCCGCGGCCGTCGCCGTCGCGCTGGCCCGGCGTGGACATAAGGTGCACCTATCGACCACCGACCCGGCCGCCCATGTTGCCGCTGCCGTCGGCAGCGACATTGCCGGGCTCTCGGTCAGCCGAATCGACCCCGCCGCCGAAGTGGCCGCTTACACCGAAGAAGTATTGAGCAAGGCGCGCGGCACACTGGACGCCAGCGCCCTGGCACTGCTGGAAGAAGACCTGCGCTCGCCGTGTACCGAGGAAATCGCCGTCTTCCGCGCCTTCGCCCGCGAGGTCGATCGCGGCAATGAGGGTTTCGTCGTTCTCGACACTGCACCGACCGGCCACACCATCCTGCTGCTCGACGCCGCCGAGGCCTACCACCGCGAAGTGCTGCGCACCCGCGGCGAAATGCCGGAAGCCGTGACGCAGTTGCTGCCGCGCCTGCGCGACCCGGCCTTCACCCATGTGCTGGTCGTCACGCTGCCCGAAGCGACGCCGGTGCACGAAGCCGAGCGCCTGCAGGGCGACCTGGCCCGCGCCGGCATCCGGCCCTGGGCCTGGGTCATCGAACAGAGCCTGCTCGCCAGCGGCAGCCGCGATCCGCTGTTGTCGCTGCGCGGCGCCTACGAAATCCCGTTCATCCGCCGCGTCGCCGACACGCTGGCGCCGCGCTGCGCGCTGGTGCCATGGCTGGCAGCCGCACCGGTCGGGGTGGACGGGTTGGGGCAACTGGATCACTGATCCTGGCAACCCATCCGGGAAGCGGGCCGGGTACTCCGGCCCATTGCCTGCTTTACTTCTTGCTCGGACGTCCGGTCTTGATGCGCTCGACGCGATCCATGACCGCCTTCAGCTCAGCATCGTTGAGCGCGGCCAGCACGGCGACGCCGGCACGCAGCAGCTCGCTCTTCTTGACCTCGCCACCGAGGCCGCTCATGCGCTTCTTGAGCACGGCGATCTGGGCGTATTCGGCTTCCGGCATGGCATAGCTGTCGCGCACCAGCTTCGGCTTCCTGGCCTTGGCGGGCTTTTCGGCTTTTGCCGGCTTTTCCACCTTGGCCGGCTTGGCCTTGTTGGCTTTCACCGGCTTCGCCTTGGGTGCCTGGGGCGGGTCGTAGCAGATGGCCTCGGCCTGCTCCAGCGCTTCGGCCAGCGCTTTCTGATGCTTGGCAACGGTTTCGGCAACCGCCGGCGCCTTGCGCGGGGCACGCGCCCGGGCGGGAGCCGCGGCCTTGGCCGGTGCGGCTGCTACCGGCTTGTCGACGGCGGCAGCCGCCGGCTTGGCAACTTTGGCGGCCGCGGCGGGCTTGGCGGCGGGCTTGGCGGCGGGCTTCGGTGCGGCGCTTCGCGGCGCTTGCTTGGTGGTGCTCATGGCGACTCTCCCTGTAAAAACGGTATGTGTAGTTTAGCCATTTTGCACTGTCACAGGATTAAAGTTTTTTGACAGGTAAAATGCGCCTCAACTTGAACCACGGAGCACTTTTCATGACCCAGGACGAACTGAAACAGGCGGTTGCCCAGGCGGCGGCCGACTACGTTGCCGAAAAGGCGCCGGCAGGTGCCATCATCGGCGTCGGTACCGGCTCGACGGCCAATTTCTTCATCGACGCGCTGGCCCCGCTGAAAGACCGCTATCGCGGTGCCGTCGCCAGCTCGGAGGCCACCCGCAAGCGCCTCGAAGGTCACGGCATCCCGGTCCTCGACCTCAACGAGGTCGAGCACATCCCGGTCTATGTGGACGGTGCCGACGAGGTCGATGCCGGCCTGAACATGATCAAGGGCGGCGGCGGCGCACTGACCCGCGAGAAGATCGTCGCGGCGGTGGCCGACATCTTTGTCTGCATCGCCGACGGTTCCAAGCTGGTCGACACCATGGGCAAGTTCCCGCTGCCGGTCGAAGTGATCCCCATGGCCCGCGCCCACGTCGCCCGCCAGCTGGCCAAACTCGGCGGCAAGCCGGTGCTGCGCGAGGGCTTCGTGACCGACAACGGCAACCTGATCCTCGACGTCCATGGCCTGGCAATCACCGATCCCAAAGGCCTGGAAGCACAGATCAACCAGATCGTCGGCGTCGTCACCAACGGCCTCTTTGCCGTGCGTCCGGCCGACCTGCTGCTGCTCGGCACGGCCGATGGCGTGCGCCGGATCGGCTGAGTCATTTTCCTGTCACATCCTGGGGTTAAAGTTCGTCCAGCAAAAACAGAAACCCCAAATCTCTCCATTCAAGCCCGGCGTCAGTCGGGCTTCTTTTTTGTTCAGTTCAACTGGCGCAGCGGCATCTGGGCTGCCTCCAGGCCGCCGCGACGGCGCTCGACAAACACGCTGCCGCCGATCACCCCTTCGCTCTGTTCCTTGACCCGTTTCTTTGCCTGCTTCTTGGCGACTGAGGCGGCCGCAGCCACTTCCCGGTGCGAGTCGTACTGGCGCGGCTGGATGCGGACGGCGCCGATCGACAGGGTCGGCAAGGCCTGAAAGCCCAGTTCGCCGCGTCGGTTCTCGGCCATGTAGCCGCCCTGGCTGAGCTCTTCCGGACCGACCATGGCCTGCGTCCGCTCGGCAAAGCCGTGCACCAGTTGCCAGCAGCGGTTCTCCCAGTCGGCACTCTGGAAGATGACGAAGAAATCGTCGCCGCCGATGTGGCCGACAAAATCGTTACGTTCGTCGACGGCGTCACAAATTAGCTGCCCCAGCGTCTGGATCAGGTCGTCGCCACGGCGATAGCCGAAGTTGTCGTTGAACGGCTTGAAGTTGTCGATGTCGATGTAGGCAGCGACAAATTCGACGTCGGCGTCGAGCATCCGGTCGATGTGTTCGTTGATCGGCACGTTGCCCGGCAACTGGGTCAGCGGGTTGGCGTAGCGGGCGGCGCTGATCTGCATTTCGGTGATCGTCGCCATCAGGTCCTGGCTGTTGCCGATCCCGAGGTAACTGCCCTCGCCGGTCACGATGAAGCCGTCGTAGAGGTAGTGCTTCGGCGCCAGGGCCAGCATCAGCGCCAGTTCCTGGATGCTGGCATGCTGATCGACGATCAGCGGCGCATGATCCATGAACAGTTCGCAAGACTTGCTGCCATAGAGCTCGCGGCGGAACGGCCGGGCAAAGCGGTCGATCAGGCTGTGCCGGTTGATCATGCCGATCGGCTGCTGACCGTTGACGACCGGCAACACGTAGAGCTCCGGATCGGCCTCGAAACGGGCGATCGCCACATCGTTGGTGGCCAGGTGCGGGAGCGGCTCGATGGCCCGCAACAGGTTACGTGCCGTCGGCACCTTGCCCTGTCCGCCCTGAGTCGGCGTCAGCGCGACGCGTCGCTGGTCGAGGGCGGTGATCACCGGCAAGCTCAGCTGACGTGCCGGTGCCGGCACCGGGCGCTCGATGAAATAGCCCTGCCCGCAGGCGATCCCCATGTCGCGGATGCAGTTGAAGTCTTCCTGGCGCTCGATGCCTTCGGCCACCAGCGAGGCATTGCAGATCCCCGCCAGGTCCTGCATGGCCCGGACAAAGTGGTATTTGATCCGGTCGTCGGCAATGCCATGGACGAAATGCTTGTCGATCTTGACGAACTCGGGCCGCAGGTCGGACCACATGCGCAGATTGGCAAAACCCTCGCCGAGATCGTCGATGGCAATCTGGAAACCGCGCCCGCGGTAATGCAGCAAGGCCTCCTGGATGCCCGGCAGATCGGTGATCTGCTGGTTCTCGGTCAACTCCAGCACGATGCGGTTGGCGGGCAGGCCGAGTTCGCGCAGCAAGGCCTGCGTTTCCCCGTTCATCAGTTGCGGCGCCAGCAGGCAGCCGGGCGTGACATTGAGGAACAGCCGCCCCCCGAGCGACTGGGCAACAAACGCCCGCATGCTGGTTTCGCGGCAGGCATGCTCCAGCGCCAGCGAGCAGCCGGCGCGGCGCGCGGCCGCGAACAATTTGTCTGGCCGTTGCAGGGCACTGCCTTCGGGGCCGCGGATCAGCGCCTCGTAGCCGTAGATGGCACGCGCCCGGAAATCGACGATGGGCTGGAATACCGGCACGAGCAGCCCCTCGGCGAGGATGGTGCGCAACTCGGAAACTTCCTGGTCGATAACGGTAAGCATGGCGATGACAGCTCATGAATATGGGGCCGCCAAGTGTATGGCCCGGATATTTCAGCCCGGTTAAACCCACACGGCATGCAAGGATGCTGTGTCACGGCCATGTAACCATCGCCCGGCATGCTTTTCCCATCCGCAACCCGATGGTCAAACGACATGCCCAAGCCGAACGACATTGCAAGCTTCCCGGAACTGTTCGACGACATGGAACAGTTCCTCGACGAACAGATCAATCGACTGAAACGCGCCGGCCTGCTGACCGCCTCTGTCGCCCTGCCGGCAGCCCTGGCGCTGTTTTACCTGGCGCAGAAGATGACAGGATGATCGGCACACCGAAACCGGACGACACACACAAATGTCATCCACTCTGAATCCAAACGGTATATCATCACCCTGACTTGCGACTCACCCAAGGGAGCCACCAATGACAACAACAACCTACAACGAGCAAGCCGAAAACATCGGCGCCAGCCTGGACAAGACCCTGCGCCTCGCCTGGTTCTGGATCAACGGCGCAATTCTCCCCGGTGTCGGGGTCGCACTTTACCTACTCGGACTGCAGATCAGTCCCTGAAAAAACAAACCCCGCCGTAGCGGGGTCGTGGTGCGGTAACTTCCGGATCAGGGCTTGGGCGGAACGTAGCCCTGGATCTGGTCTGCGCCGTCGCCGAAGAAGTGCTTTTCGATCTGCTCGGCCAGATACTTACGGTGCCGGGCATCGACGAGATTCAGGCGATTCTCGTTGATGATCATCGTCTGCAGCTTGATCCACTGCTGCCAGGCTTCCTTCGAGACGTTCTCGAAAATACGCTTGCCCAGCTCGCCCGGATAGGGCGGCATGTCCAGCCCTTCAGCCTCGCAGCCGAGCTTGATGCAATTGACCATTCTTGCCATGTTGTTCTCCTTGGGAATGAATGCGGGGATTATAGAGTCTTGAACAGCACCTTTGACCGCCGCTGGTAGTTGTACATTTCCTTTTTCGCCGCCGGCAGGTCATCGACCGTACCGAGCTTGAAGCCGCGCTCGACGAACCAGTGCTCGGTACGGGTGGTCAGCACGAACAGGCGCTTGATGCCGGATTTCTTGGCACGGCGGATGATGCGTTCCATCAGTTGCTCGCCGTAACCCCACTCGCGGTGGTCCGGGTTGACGGCCAGGCAAGCCAGTTCGGCCTCGTCTTCGGTGTGCGGATAGAGGGCGGCGCAACCGACGATGATCCCGTCGTGCAGCATGATCGAGAAACGCTCGATCTCGCGTTCGAGCAATTCGCGCGGCCGGTGCACGAGGATGCCTTCCTGCTCCATCGGCTCGATCAGCGCGATCAACGCGGCGATGTCGTCGGGCTTGGCTTCGCGGATGTTTTCCAGCGATTCGCGGGTGATCACGGTGCCGACGCCGTCGTGGGTGAACAGTTCGCGCAGCAGCGCGCCATCCTGGGCATAGCCGATGAGGTGCACGCGACCGACACCGGAGCGGCTGGCGCGGACGGTACAGGGCAGGTAGCGCATCATGTCCGAAGTCAGCCAGTCGGCATCGCGCAACAACTGCGATGCTTCATCGGCGGTGACTGCGTCGAGCAGTTCGCCGGAACGATCGGTGACGCCGGCGCTGTCGGTCAGGTACACCAGCTTGTCGGCCTTGAGCGCGACGGCGACGCTTTCCGCGACTTCTTCCATCTGCAGGTTGAAGATCTCGCCGGTCGGCGACGGCCCCTCGCAGTTGAGCAGGACGATGTTGCCCAGGCCGAGCTGGGCATTGATGCCTTCGCTATCGACCTTGCGCACCTTGCCGGCGTAATGCATGTCGATGCCGTCGAGCACGCCGATCGGCTGGCCGGTGATGAAATTGCCGCCGATCACGCGGATCCGGCTGTTGGCCATCGGCGTATTCGGCAAGCCCTGCGACAGCATGGCCTCGATTTCGAGATAGACACTGCCGACCGCATCGAGCACGCAATCGAGCGTATCGGCATCGGTGATGCGGTAGCCGCGGTGGTACTTCGATTCGAGGTTTTTCTCGCGCAGCTCTTCCTCGATCTGCGGCCGCGCACCATGCACCAGTACCAGCCGGATGCCCAGGCTGGCCAGCAGATTGACGTCGTAAGCCAGGGTCTTGATGAACTCGCTGGCAATCGCCTTGCCGCCGAAGGCAATGACGAAGGTCTTGCCGCGAAAGGCATTGATGTAGGGCGTGACCGCCCGGAACCAGGCGACGAAGTTTTCGTCGTAGGAATTTTCGCTCATATCAGCTCTTCTTTTTCCCCTCGCCATCCAGGGCGGCTTCGATACGCTCGCAGACGGTCCTGAAGACCTTCACGCGGGCAAAATTCTTGTCGTTGGCCTCGACCAGCGTCCACGGTGCCAGCCCGGTCGAGGTCCGGTCCACCATGTCGCACACGGCATCGACATAGGCATCCCACTTCTCGCGGTTGCGCCAGTCCTCGTCGGTGATCTTGAAGCGCTTGAATTCTGTGTCCTGACGCTCCTTGAAACGGCTCAACTGCTCTTCGGCAGAAATCTGCAACCAGAACTTGATCACGATGCACCCGGCGCCGGCCATTTGATGCTCGAAGTCGTTGATTTCGGCGTAGGCGCGCAACCAGTCGGCCTCGCTGCAGAAGCCCTCGACCCGCTCGACCAGCACCCGGCCGTACCAGGAGCGGTCGAAGATCGCCACCCGGCCGGTACGCGGCAGATGGCGCCAGAAACGCCACAGGTAGGGCTGGGCGCGCTCCTCCTCGGTCGGCGCGGCAATCGGGATGATCTGGTATTGGCGCGCGTCCATCGCTGCCCCGAGCCGGCGGATGCTGCCGCCTTTACCGGCGGCATCCGACCCCTCGAAGACCAGCACCAGCGAATGCTTGCCGGTGAAGCGAGGATCGCGGACCAGTTCCGACAGGCGCGACTGGTATTTGGCCAACTGGCTTTCGTAATCCTTCTTGGCCAGTTTCTGCGTCAGATCGAGTTCGCTGAGCACGTTTCTGCCGTCGATCGCCTGGACGATGGGCGGCGCCACCGGCACCTGCGGCACCGGCTGCTGCAGGCGGCGCTTCATGGCGTCGAGAACGATGCGGCCGACGGTCAGCGAGCGGTAGGCATCATCGGTCCCCTCGACGATGATCCACGGCGCCTTGGCGGTATTGGTCACGCGCAGCACATGGCCGGCCACTTCCTGCAGCTTGTCGTAGGTCTTCAGCCGGTCGTAACTTTCCTTGGTCACCCGCCAGGCCGTGCGCGGGTCCTTTTCCAGCGCCTTCAGGCGTTGCTTCTGGGCGTCCTTGGACAGGTGGAACCAGAACTTGAGCACCAGCGCGCCTTCGTTGACAAGCATCGCCTCGAACCGGTTGATGTCGTCGAGGCGCTCGTCGAGTTCGGCGCGGCGCATGTTGCCGGTGATGCGGTCGGCAATCGGCTGCGAGTACCAGGAACCGGCGAAGATGCCGACCTTGCCCTTGGCCGGCAGGGCACGCCAGTAACGCCACATGACCGGGCGGGCGGCTTCCTCGTCGCTCGGCTCGGAAAAGGCCAGCGTCGAGATGTGTCGCGGGTCCATCCACGAATACAGGAGGTTGATGGTCTCCCCCTTGCCGCTGCCGTCGACCCCGGAAATCAGGATGACGACCGGAAACTCCTTTTTCTGCAGGACATCGTACTGAACGTCGAGCAAGGCGGCGCGCAGCTTCGGCACCTCCTGCCGGAAGGTTTCCTTGTCGATCTTGTGTCCCAACTCTGCCGCTTCGAACATCTTCACTCCCCCCTGAAGTCACCCCACAACACCTGCAGGGCGGCCAACGCGGCCAGCCCGGCCGTTTCCGTGCGCAACACGCGCGGCCCCAGGCGCACTGCCCGGAACCCCGCCTGTCGTGCCGCGATCACTTCCTGCGGATCGAGCCCCCCTTCGGCACCGATCAGCAGTTGTACCCGGCTGGCCGGCGCAATGCCGGCCAGCGTTTCTTCGGCATCCGGCGCCAGCATCAGGCGCAGCACGCCGTCGGCCGGCCGGGCCAGCCATTGATCCAGTCTTTCCAGCGGCGCCACCAGGGGTACCTGGTTACGCCCGCATTGCTCGCAGGCCGAAGCGGCGACGCCCTGCCAGTGCGCAACGCGCTTGGCCGCGCGGTCACCGACCAGCTTCAGGACACTGCGCCGGCTCTCCACCGGCACGATGTCGCGCACGCCCAGTTCGACCGCTTTCTGGATGGTGAAATCCATCTTGTCGCCGGCCTGCAGCGCCTGCACCAGCGTCACCGCCAGCGGCGACTCGCGCTCGACCTCGCGCCAGGCGGCCAATTCGGCAAAGACCTTGTCCTTCTCGATGCGTTCGATGTGGGCGGGATACTCGCCGCCGCGACCGTCGAACAACACCATCGGCGCCCCCGGCGGCAGGCGCAAAACACGCACGGCGTGGCGCGCCACCGGCTCGGGCAGTTCGATATGGGCGCCCGGCGAAAGGGCCTCCCGACAATAGAAACGGGGCAGATTCATCGGTGCTATTATGCGGCGAAACGCGTTGTCGAAGGGAGCATCGTGGTTGCACTCAATCCGCCGGTCTGCGATTTTGGTCAGCCGGCCCCCGATTTCCTGCTGCCGGCCACCGACGGCCGGCATTACCGCCTGACTGATTGCCGCGGCCCGAACGGCCTGCTGGTGATGTTCATCTGCAACCACTGCCCCTACGTCCAGGCGATCATCGACCGGCTCATCCGCGATTGTCGGGAACTCGCCGAACACGGCATCGGCAGCGTGGCGATCATGAGCAACGATACCGAGGCCTACCCGGACGACGCCTTTCCCAACATGAAGCGCTGGGCCGAGGAACTGGCCTTCCCCTTCCCTTACCTGTTCGACGCCGACCAGTCGGTGGCGCGGGCTTACGGTGCCGTATGCACACCGGACTTCTTCGGTTACAACGCCGGACTGGAACTCCAGTACCGCGGCCGGCTCGACGCCTCCGGGCGCAACCCCGGACCGGCGGACGCGCCACGCGAACTGTTCGAGGCCATGCGCATGATTGCCGCCGGCGGCCTGGGCCCGCAGCAGCAGACCGCTTCGATCGGCTGTTCGATCAAATGGCGCAATACCTGAGCAAGCCACTGGGTCACCTTGGGTTATCATCCACCATTACCTTGACTCGACTGATCCGGCCTTGAACATCGACGACACCCTCTCGACTGCCGACAACTCCAGACTGCGGCTGACCTATCTGCAGGCCGTGGTGTCGAGCATGCCGCAAGGGATCAGCGTCTTCGACGAAAACCTCAAGCTGCGCGTCTGGAACAAGGGCTTTGTCGAGATCGTCGGCCTGCCGCCGGAAATCGTCGTCGACGGCGTCAGTTTTTCCGACCTCATCCGCATTCCGGCGACCCGGGGCGAATACGGCGTCGGCGACCCGGAATCCCATGTCCGGCGGATCACCGAGCTGGCCCTGAAATTCCAGCCGCACCGCTTCGAACGGACCCGACCGAACGGACGGACCCACCTGGTGCATGGCGAGCCCCTGCGGATCAACGGCCAACTGGCCGGATTCATCACCACCTACACCGACATCACCGAACGCAAATCGGCGGAAGAGCAGTTGCGGCACCAGCACGCGCTGCTGGAAACGGTGATCGAGGCCATCCCCTGCGCCGTCACGCTGTTCGACAGCAACCAAGAACTGCTGCTGCACAACCGGGAGTTCACCAAATTGCTGGAACTGCCCGACAGCCTGTTCGAAAACCCGCCGGTGACCATGGAGCGGATTTTCCGCTTCAACGCCGAACGCGGCGAATACGGCCCCGGCGACCCGGAGCAGATTGTCCGTTCGCTGATGACCCGCGCCCGCCACCCGGTCGCCCACCATTTCGAGCGCACCCGGCCGAACGGCCAGACCATCGACGTGCGCGGCGTGCCGCTGGACGACAACAGCCTGGTCACCATCTACACCAACGTCACCGAACGGCGCACCAGCGCCGAGCGCGAACAACTGGCCCAGGTCGTCTTCAACCACACCCCGGCCGGCATCATCGTCACCGACGAGAATTACCGCGTGCTGTCGCTCAATCCGGCAGCGTCGAGCATGACCGGACGCAACGCCGGCGAACTGCTCGGCACCTCGGTGCTCGACCTGGTGCTCGCCGACCCGGACTGGAAGCAGGATCAACTGCAGGCCACGCTGTCCCTGCACGGCACCTGGCGCGGCGAAGTCTCGATGCAGCGCCACGACGGCCAGAGCTTCCCGGCCAGCCTGCGCACCAACCGCGTCGAGGAAAACAACGGCGGCCTGCCCCGGCACTACATCTGGATCTTCGCCGACATCACCGAGCGCAAGGAAGCCGAAGCGCGCATGCAGCACATCGCCCAGCATGATTCGCTGACCGGCCTGCCCAACCGCCTGTCGCTGCTCATGCGCCTGGCCCAGTTGCTGCCGGAAGCCCGCCGCCATGAGTGGAAAGTCGGGATCATGTTCATCGACCTCGACCGCTTCAAGATCATCAACGACACACTCGGTCACCAGGTCGGGGACGAACTGCTGCGCGAAGTGGCCTGCCGGCTGTCCAAGGTAGTCCGCGAAACCGATTTCGTGGCCCGTCTCGGCGGCGACGAATTCGTCGTCATCCTGCCCGGCATCAACAACCCGGCCGACGCGGCGCTGGTCGCCAGCAAGATCGTCAACGCACTGAGCACGCCGATCGAAGCCGAGGGCCATGAACTGCACACCAGCCCGTCGATCGGCATCAGCCTGTTCCCGGACGACGGCCCGGACGGCGACAGCATCCTGAAGAACGCCGACACCGCGATGTACCACGCCAAGGCGGCCGGCCGGAACAACTACCAGTTCTTCGCCGCCGACATGAACCAGCAGGCGACCGAACGTCTCGACATCGAGCGCAAGCTGCGCCACGCCATCAGCCGCAACGAACTGGCACTGGTGTACCAGCCGCAGTTCGCCTCGGACGGCAAGCATCCGACCGGCGTCGAAGCGCTGATCCGCTGGCACCACCCGAGCGACGGCATGATCCCGCCCGACCGTTTCATCCCGATCGCCGAAGAAACCGGAATGATCGTCGAGATCGGCGACTGGGTCATGCATACCGCCTGCCGCGAGATGAAGCACTGGATCGACAGCGGCCTCAAGCCGGTGCGTGTCGCCGTCAACGTCTCGGCCCGCCAGCTGCGCCGCCGCGACTTCTGCGAAACCGTTGCCGGCGCGCTGGCCGAATCCGGCCTGCCGGCCGAATTGCTGGAACTGGAAATCACCGAAAGCTCGGTGATGGAAAACCCGCAGGAAGCCATTCTCATCCTCGAACGTCTGGGCCGCATGGGCATCAGCCTGGCCATCGACGATTTCGGCACAGGCTATTCCTCGCTCGCCTACCTGAAGCTCTTCCCCATCGACCACCTGAAGATCGACCGCTCCTTCGTCCGCGACATCGAGCACGACCTCAACGACCGGGCCATCGCCTTCGGCACCATCGCGCTGGCGCATTCGCTCGGCCTCAACGTCATCGCCGAAGGCGTGGAAACGCCGGACCAGCTTGAATTGCTGCGCAGCAACGGCTGCGACGAGGTGCAGGGCTACCTGTTCAGCAAGCCGCTGACCAGCGGTGCCGCGTTCGCCTTCCTGCACGCCAACGGCCGGGCGGAGTAAAATTCCGGTTTTCACTTCCCGTCCGGAGTTCCCATGGCACAGCGCACGCTGGCTCGCTATCTGACCGAAGAGCATCGCAACAAGGGCCGCATCCCGGCCAATCTCAAGTTCCTGATCGAGGTCGTTTCGCGCGCCTGCCAGGCCATCTCGATTGCCATCGGCAAGGGCGGCCTCGGCGGTGTCCTCGGCGAAGCCGGCAGCGACAACATTCAGGGCGAAGCGCAGAAGAAGCTGGACGTGCTGTCCAACGAGATTCTGCTCGAAGCCAACGAATGGGGCGGTCACCTCGCCGCCATGGCCTCCGAGGAAATGGACCTGCCGCACCTGGTGCCGCACCGTTTCCCCAAGGGCGAGTACCTGCTGACCTTCGACCCGCTCGACGGCTCGTCGAACATCGACGTCAATGTCTCGATCGGCACCATCTTCTCGGTCCTCAAGTGCCCGGATGGCGCCGACCTGTCCACCGCTGAAGCGGCCGAACAGGCCTTCCTGCAGCCCGGCACCGCTCAGGTCGCGGCCGGCTACGCGGTTTATGGTCCGACGACCTTGCTGGTACTGACCGTCGGCGACGGCGTCGCGGTATTCACTCTGGACCGCGAACAGGGCCAGTTCGTGCTCACTCAGGAAAACGTGCAGATTCCCGCCGAAACCAAGGAATTCGCCATCAACATGTCGAACCAGCGGTTCTGGGAAGCCCCGGTCAAGCGCTATGTCGACGAAATGGTCGCCGGCAAGAGCGGCCCGCTGGGCAAGGACTACAACATGCGCTGGGTCGCCTCGATGGTCGCCGACGTGCATCGCATCATGACCCGCGGCGGCATCTTCATGTACCCGATGGATGAGAAGGTCCGCGCCCAGGGCGGCAAGCTGCGCCTGATGTACGAAGCCAACCCGATGGCCTTCCTCGTCGAACAGGCCGGCGGCGCCGCCACCACCGGCCGCCAGCGCATCCTCGACATCGCACCGGCGCACCTGCACCAGCGTGTCCCGGTGATTCTCGGTTCAAAAACCGAAGTCGACCGCGTCACCGCTTATCACAGCAACTAAAGACGCGCCACGGCGATTAGGGAATCTCCTAATTCGGTATTGAAGCAAATGGGCTGACCATGGCGTCTATCGATTCGCTTCGATAGACGCTGCATCAATCCGCCCTGCGTCTGCAGGGCATCAAAACCGAGGAGACCCTTCATGGAAAGACGCAAGTTCCTGACCACCGCTTCGCTTGGCGCCGCTGCCGGCGCCGGCCTGCTGCTGAGTGGCTGCGGCAAGAAAGAAGAAGCACAAACCGCTGCCCCGGCCGCACCGGCTGTCGTCACCGGCGGTGAAACCATCCGCTGGCGCCTGGCTTCCAGCTTCCCGAAATCGCTCGACACCATCTACGGCGCGGCCGAAACCTTCTCCGCCAAGGTCAAGGAACTGTCCGGCGGCAAGTTCGAAATCTCCATCCACCCGGGTGGCGAGCTGGTTCCGCCGTTCGGCGTCCTCGACGCCGTCCAGCAGGGCACCGTCGAATGCGCCCACACCGCGCCGTACTACTTCTTCGGCAAGGACGAGAGCTTCGCGATGGACTGCACCATCCCGTTCGGTCTCAACTCCCGCCAGACCACGGCCTGGATGTTCCAGGGCAACGGCCTGAAGCTGCTGCGCGAACTCTACGCCCAGTACAACATCGTCAACTTCCCGATGGGCAACACCGGTGCCCAGATGGGCGGCTGGTACCGCAAGGAAATCAAGTCGCTGGCCGACATGAACGGCCTGAAGATGCGTATCGGCGGCTTCGGCGGTCGCATCCTCGCCGGCATCGGCGGTGTGCCGCAGAACATCCCGGCCGGTGAAATCTACCAGTCGCTGGAAAAGGGCACGATCGACGCAACCGAATGGATCGGCCCGTACGATGACCAGAAGCTCGGCCTGAACAAGGTTGCCGGCTACTACGCCTACCCGGCCTGGTGGGAAGGCGGCCCGCAGCTGACGCTGTACGTCAGCGACAAGGCCTACAACTCGCTGTCCGCCGAATACAAGGCGATCATCGAGTGCGCTTCGGCTTTCGCCCACGTCGACATGCAGGCCAAGTACGACGCCCGCAACCCGACCGCGCTGAAGGAACTGGTCGCCAGCGGCACCAAGCTGTTCCGCCTGCCGAAGGACGTCATGGACGCAGCCTTCAAGTACTCGCAGGAACACTACGCCGAACTGTCGGAAAAGAACCCGAACTGGAAGAAGATCTACGCCGACTACGAAGTATTCCGCCGCGAGCAGCACCAGTGGTTCCGCTTCGCCGAAGCCGGTTTCGACAGCTACATGCAGGCCCAGAAGCTGTAAGCGAAACACCAGGCCACACAACCCGCAGCCAGTCTGCGGGTTTTTTTACGCCCGTCACCCAGCGCGCAGACGCAAAAAAGCCGCCCGGCGTTAGCGGGGCGGCTTTTTCTTTCCGACGGATTCAGCGCTGGGCGTCGCGCCGCATCTGTTCCATCAAGGCGGCGCCCGGGTCGGCCTGGGCGTCGGACGGTGCAGCCGGTTCCGGCAGGCCCGGATCATCGCCCCAGCCAGCCCCCCCCGCATCGAGCTCGATGGTGTTGAGATCGACCTTGACCTTCTCGTCTAGGTTGCCAGTCACCAGACCAGGATACATGATCAGCAGCGCAACCATGATCACCTGCAGGATGATGAAGGCAACGGCACCCTTGTAGATCTGCGGCGTCGTCAGCGGCTCAATCTGCTTGCCGGTGACCACATCCTTGTACGCCGTCCGGGCCGCGACGCTGCGCAGGTAGAACAGGGCAAAGCCGAAGGGCGGCGTCAGGAAGGAGGTCTGCAGGTTCATCGCGATCATGACGCCGAACCAGATCAGGTTGATGTCCATCTTCTCGGCGACCGGCGCCAGCAACGGCACGACGATGAAGGCGATCTCGAAGAAGTCGATGAACATGCCGAGGATGAAGACCAGCAGGTTCACGAACACCAGGAAACCGATCTGTCCGCCCGGCAGCTTGTCAAACAGATGCTCGACCCAGATGTGACCGTCGGCGGCGTTGAAGGTGAAGGAGAACACCGTCGAGCCGATCAGGATGAAGAGCACGAAGCACGACAGGCGTGCGCTGTTGTCGAGCGCTTCCTTGAGCAGAACCATCGACAGCTGACGGCGCGACAGGGCCATGATCAGTGCACCGACCGCACCCATTGCCCCGCCCTCGGTCGGCGTGGCGATACCGAGGAAGATCGTGCCGAGCACCAGGAAAATCAGCACCAGCGGCGGAATCAGCGCAAAGGTCACGCGCTCGGCAAGGACCGAGAGCAGCCCGAGCTTGAGCTTCTTGTTGATGATCGCCAGCAACAGGGCGACGATACCGATCACCGACAGCGTGAAGATCACACGCTCGTCGAACGGCGCTTCGCCTTTCCTGCCGAACAGGCTGGCAGCAACACTGTTGTAGTTGAAGTAGAGCAAGGCACCGACCGCCCAGGAGCCGGCCGAGAGAATCCACAGGGACATCTGCCCGCTGCTGCCATTCGGCTCGCGATAGATACGCGCCTCGGGCGGCAGCGCCGGCACCCACTCAGGTTTGATGATCGCCAGGCCGACGATCAGCAGCACATAGAGCCCGACCAGCATGAAGGCCGGAATCATTGCCCCCGCATACATGTCGCCCACCGAGCGACCCAACTGGTCGGCCATGACGATCAGCACCAGCGACGGGGGAATCGCCTGCGCCAGTGTGCCGGAAGCGGTGATCGTCCCGGCAGCGATGGCGCGGTTATAGCCGTAGCGCAACATGATCGGCAGCGAGATCAGACCCATCGCGATCACCGACGCGGCAACCACGCCGGTGGTCGCCGCCAGCAGCGCGCCGACGATGATCACGGCCAGCGCCAGACCACCGCGCAGGGGGCCGAAGACCTGGCCGATCGATTCAAGCAGATCCTCGGCCATGCCGCTTTTCTGCAGGATGATGCCCATCAGCGTGAAAAACGGGATCGCCAGCAGGGTGTCGTTCTGCATGATGCCGAACAAGCGGAGCGGCAATGCCTGGAACAGGGTAGAGGGGAACAGCCCAGCCTCCATGCCGATGGTGCCGAACAGCAGGCCGGTCGCGGCCAGGGCAAAAGCCACCGGGAAACCGGAAATGAGGAAAAGGATCAGCCCGACGAACATCAAGGGCACGAAGTATTCGACGATGAAGGCCATTAGCGCAGCTCCTCGCGGGCACGACCGGCGTGCTCCTCAATTTCATAGGAAAGTACCTCTTCCTCCGGCGCATGCGGGTTGTGGCCGATCGGATCGGGAATCAGGCCGGCGAGGAAGGCAAAACGCTTGATCAGTTCCGATGCGGCCTGCAACAGCAGCAAACCGAAACCCAGCGGCATCAGCAGGTACACCGGCCAACGGACCAGGCCGCCGGCATTCTGCGACATTTCGCCGCTGACCCAGGCACGATGGAACAAGGGCCAGGACAACTCGATGAAGACCACGCACAAGGGCGCGAGAATCAGCAGGATGCCGACAATATCGATGATATTTCGTACCCGCGGCGAGAAGCGGTTGGACAGGAAATCGATACGGACGTGGGCGTTCTTCAGGAACACATAACCCGCCCCCAGCATGAAAACCGCCGAGAACAGGTACCACTGGATTTCAAGAAAGGCGTTCGACCCGATGTTCAGGGTCTTGCGCACCACCGCATTACCCGCGGATATCAGCACGGCCACCAGGACCAGCCAATAAATCAGGTTTCCCAAACGTTCGCTGAACGCGTCGATCAAACGCGACAGCTTGAGTAGAAGCTGCATGTCATCCTCCTAAGCCGCACGAAGGGCGGCATTTCAGCGACGCAGTCTACTCGCGGGCTCGGTCAGCCCAAATTAGGGATAGCCCTGACAGGCCCGAGCACCAATCAGCGGTAACCGCCCTCGTTGGCGTTGTGGATGATCCAGGTCAGGTAGTAACCGGAACCGAAGCCGGCCTGATTGGAAAAGATCAGACGTCCCTGGCCCTTGTACACCATCTCCCAGCGCGAACGGTCGCTGCCGAAATAGAAGGGAATGAAGGCCTTGCCAGTCACATAGGCACCCTGATCGGTCGGCTGCCCGGCGATATCGACGACCTGCTGCTGCGACATGCCGATGCGCAGGTTGGTGAAGCGGCTTTTCGCTGCCGGCACACCGGTGACTTCACCTTCCCAGTTATTGATCCCCTTGACCATGGTGCCCTGCCCTGACTCCACCTTGGTCGAGTCGGTAACCGGCTTGTTCTTCGAAAGATCGTAACCGTTCTTGCCAGCCGGCTTGGGCGCTGCCGTTTTTGTGGCGGCAGTCGGTGCCGCAGCCTTCTTTTCCGCAACCGGCGGCGCCGGCTCGGGCTTGGCCTCCTCCTTCGGCTGGTTGGAGACACAACCGGCAAGCAGGCTCAGCAGAAGAACCGGTGCGGCAATGCGGGCATAGCGAATACGGCAAGTCGTCATGGCGGAATATTCCTGTCGTTGGCCTGACCAAGGGCGGCAGACGCCCCTCTGGCGGCAATTGTTGGTCGGATCATCATAACGCGCTGCGCATATCGCGCCAACCGTCCGGGGATGCCGGACACCGGCATGCCCCCGCGACGAGCCTATCCAAAACAGTGCTTTTCGCCGATAATTCGCGCTTTTCAGCAGGCTGGATTTCCGGAACATGAGCATCAGCATCCCTCCCAAATTCAATCCCCTGACCGGCGCCATCCGCGCCCTGGCCATGGATGCCGTGCAACAGGCCAACTCCGGTCACCCGGGCGCCCCGATGGGCATGGCCGAAATCGCCGAGGTGCTGTGGCGTCGCCACCTGCGCCACAATCCGGCGAATCCGGCGTGGCCCGACCGCGACCGCTTCGTGCTGTCGAACGGCCACGGCTCGATGCTGATCTACGCGCTGCTGCACCTGACCGGCTACGACGTCAGCATTGACGACCTGAAGAACTTCCGCCAGCTGCACGCCAAGACCCCGGGCCATCCGGAATACGGCTACACGCCGGGCGTCGAGACGACCACCGGGCCGCTCGGCCAGGGCATCACCAACGCCGTCGGCTTCGCGCTGGCCGAGAAGGTGCTGGCCGCCGAGTTCAACCGCCCCGGCCACGACATCGTCAATCACCACACCTACACCTTCCTTGGCGACGGCTGCCTGATGGAAGGCGTCTCCCACGAGGCCTGCTCGCTCGCCGGCACGCTCGGCCTGGGCAAGTTGATCGCCTTCTGGGACGACAACGGCATCTCGATCGACGGCCACGTCGAAGGCTGGTTCACCGACGACACGCCGAAGCGCTTCGAAGCCTACGGCTGGCACGTCGTCGCCAATGTCGACGGCCACGACCCGGAAGCCATCGAACGCGCCCTGCTCGCCGCCAAGGCGGTGACCGACAAGCCGAGCCTGATCTGCTGCCGCACCGTGATCGGCGCCGGCTCGCCGAACAAGCAGGGCAGCCACGACTGCCACGGCGCACCGCTGGGCAAGGACGAAATCGCCGCCGCCCGCGCCTACATCGGCTGGAACCATCCGCCGTTCGAAATCCCGGGCGACGTGTACGCCGCCTGGAACGGCAAGGTCCGCGGTGCCGCCTTCGAGGAAAACTGGCAACGCCGTTTCGCCAAGTACCAGGCCGAATTCCCCGAACTGGCCGCCGAATTCGAGCGTCGCGTGCTCAAGGGCGAACTGCCGGCCACCTGGGAAGCGACCAAGGCCGCCTACCTGCAGGCCTGCCGCGACAAGGCCGAGAACATCGCCACCCGCAAGGCCTCGCAGAACGCCATCGCCGCGCTGGTCCCGGCGATTCCGGAAATCTTCGGCGGCTCGGCAGATCTGGCCGGCTCCAACCTGACCTTCGTCAAGGGCAGCAAGGGCGTCACCAAGACCGAAGGCGGCAACTACTGCTACTACGGCGTGCGCGAATTCGGCATGACGGCGATCGCCAACGGCATCGCGCTGCACGGCGGCCTGATCCCCTACACCGCCACCTTCCTGGTTTTCTCGGACTACGCCCGCAACGGCATCCGCATGGCGGCGCTGATGAAGCAGCGCCAGATCATGGTTTATACCCATGACTCCATCGGTCTCGGCGAGGACGGCCCGACGCACCAGCCGGTCGAGCACATCCCGTCGATGCGCATCATCCCGAACCTGGATGTCTGGCGCCCGGCCGATGCAACGGAAACCGCCATCGCCTGGATTTCCGCCGTCGACCGCAAGGACGGCCCGAGCCTGCTCGCCCTGTCGCGCCAGAACCTGCCGACGGTGACGCAGAACGCCGCCGACGCCGACATCGCCAAGGGCGGCTACGTGCTGGCCGAAAACGCCGACGCGCAGATCACCCTGATCGCCACCGGTTCCGAAGTCAAGCTGGCGCTCGACGCCCAGGCCGCACTGGCCGCCGAAGGCATCGCCGCACGTGTCGTCTCGATGCCCTGCACCAATGTCTTCGACCGCCAGAGCGACGACTACAAGGCTTCGGTGCTCGGCACCTGCAAGAAGCGCATCGCCATCGAAGCGGCGCACCCGGATTTCTGGCGCAAGTACGTCGGCCTGCACGGCGCCGTGATCGGCATCGACCGCTTCGGCGAATCGGCGCCGGCCGGCCAGTTGTTCGAAATGTTCGGCTTCACCGTCGGCAATGTCGTCGCCACGGCGAAAAGCCTGTTGTCCTGATTTCAATACATCCAACGCAGAGAGGAAATAGATCCATGGCTATCAAGGTTGCAATCAACGGTTTCGGTCGTATCGGTCGCTGCACGCTGCGCGCCATTTACGAGCAGGGATTGCAGAGCGAGTTCGACGTCGTCGCCATCAACGCCTCCGGCGACCTGGCGACCAACGCCCACCTGCTGAAGTACGACACGACGCACGGCCGTTTCACGACCAGCGTCGAAACCGAAGGCGAGAACTGCATCATCATCGACGGCAAGAAGATCGCCTTCTACTCGACCAAGAACCCCAAGGACATCAACTGGGCCGACCACCGCGTCGACGTCCTGCTCGAATGCACCGGCGCCTACACCTCCAAGGCCAAGGCTCAGGCGCTGCTGGAACAGGGCGCCAAGCGCGTGCTGATTTCCGCGCCGGGCGGTGACGACGTCGACGGCACCATCGTCATGGGCGTCAACGAAAGCATCCTGACCCAGGCGATGACGGTTGTTTCCAACGCCTCGTGCACGACCAACTGTCTGGCCCCGGTGGCCAAGGTGCTGTCCGACGCCATCGGCATCAAGTCCGGCCTGATGACCACGGTGCACGCCTACACCAACGACCAGGTCACGGTGGACGTCCGCCACAAGGACCTGCGCCGCGCCCGCGCCGCTGCCGCCAACATCATCCCGACCAAGACCGGCGCCGCCAAGGCCGTCGGCCTGGTGCTGCCGCAGCTGGTCGGCAAGTTCGACGGCTTCGCGCTGCGCGTGCCGACGATCAACGTGTCCCTCGTCGATTTGACCTTCACTGCCGAGCGCGCCACCACCAAGGAAGAAATCAACGAACTGATGACCAAGGCGGCCAACGGCCCGCTCAAGGGCATCATGGCGGTCAACACCGAGCCGCTGGTGTCGTCGGACTTCAACCACACCACCGT
>OGCL01000768.1_pt1 | contig 31625 bp, 23 predicted proteins | sample 1570041 | NCBI WGS metagenome assembly OGCL01 (sample SAMN06266162, study PRJEB24511) | hot springs metagenome | isolation source: Hot spring water | place: South Africa: Limpopo | collected 2015-06-22 | reverse complement strand
TCGGGCAAGCAGGGCGATGTCCTCACGGTCGAGTTCACGGTGATGGGAATTCCTTGCCTCGGGCTAAACGGGGGCCCGGTCTTCAAGCATTCCGAGGCGTTCTCGTTCCAGGTCGCCACGGACGACCAGGCCGAGACCGATCGCTTGTGGAGCGCGATCGTCGATAACGGCGGCCAGGAAAGCGAATGCGGCTGGTGCAAGGACAAGTGGGGCCTGTCATGGCAAATCACGCCACGCGTTCTGACGGCCGCCTATACCAGCCCTGATCGGGCAGCGGCCAAGCGTGCGTTCGATGCAATGATGGGCATGCGCAAGATCGATATCGCTACGATCGAAGCGGCATTGAAGGGTTAACCGAGGCCCAAGCTCCTGGTGCCCGAGCCAGCCGTGAGCGGGCGCTTCAGTGGGACGCGGGCGAGGACGTCGGTGAGCATCGGGTAAGCTTCTAAAAGGGACGAATCGTCACTGTAAAAGGCAACTCAAGCGTACACCACGTCCCTACTGGTGAAGCCCTCTACACCAACCCTAGGGCAGTTAGAACAACCCAAGGGCAGTCGCCATCCCCACAGCCGCGGCGATGTTGCGAGCACCGAGCTTGCACATGGCGTTCTCCTGATGGAAGCGAACGGTGCGCGGCTGCAAGCCCAGTATCACGGCGATCTCCTCCTGCGCCTTTCCACGTGAGGCCCAGAGCAGGCATTCGCGCTCACGCCGTGTCAGAGTTCGAGGTCGACAGCGCGCCATCAACTGCCCCACCCGCAGGTGCAGCGTCGTGGCGACGCCCGACAGCAACAGCGCATCGCGCAAGCAAATATCCCGGACATCACCGCAGCCCACTGCCTGGCTAACGCTGAGCAACGAGAGCTGCTCGCCGCGCACATGAACGGGGATCGAGGCGCCCCGACACACGTCGATGCCATGCCGCCTGGCACAGGCCAGGAACGCGGCATCAGGCGAACAGCACGAAGTCCGCGGACCCACGTCCCGCCAGAGAAAGGGCAGGGGACAACACCGCGCATGACGCACAAACGGATCGATACACTGATAGCCATGCGAGCGATACAGCTGCTGCCAGCAGTCGTGATGGTTCGAGACGAGCAGGGGAGCCGTACCCAGCACGGTGCTGTCCACCCGAACGAAGGCGTACTGCGCGATGCCCAGCCCCGAAAAGAGCCTGCCCAACACAATCCGGAGGTCATCCAGCGAACCCGCCTCGCACAGTGCATGCAGTGAGCGCCGGATCAGCTCCAGTTCCATGGCAGTCTCCGACAGCAATCACCCAAGGCAAACGCCAATACGTAAACGATCAGCCTCGCCAATGCGACAAGAAGCGAAAAGGCACCCAGGCGTAACAGCGCCACAACGCAAACAGCGCGACGGGCCAACACCGAGCGCCAGAAGATCAGAGCGGGCCGCCCAGGCGGACGGCCCAATGGCTCAGGCTTGCGCCGATTCCGCCCCGAATGCCCGTCGATACAGCACGACCATCTCGTCGAGCAGTTCCTGGGCCGCATAGCCCAGCAGGCGCGCACGCAGGTCAAGGGCCTGCACGCCCTCGTCCTCGGTCAGCTGAAGCAAAAGCCCCCGGATCATTTCGACACGCATCTCGGCGTCGGCCAAGGGACCGGAAGACGAAACGGCAGTCGAGCAACTCGTACGGGCAGTGGAAGGAAAGGCCAGGAGATTGGAGGACAGCTCAGTCATGGCCCACCCCGCAGCGCGAAGTGACAAGACAGCAGCCAAACAAGAACGAAACGACAGGGTGGGGCGCGGGCGTAAAAAGGAGGTAGTGCATTCTGCTTGTGCTCCTTGGTTCGATTAAGGAGCCACCACCACCCGTTGTCACGCGGAATGGAGGTGGACCGCACGGGGGTGACAACCGGGAACCAAGGGAACCGGCCAGGCCGAAGCCTGCCCCGCACGGCCCACCATAGAAAAGCGATAGCCGACACCGAAATGCTGACTAGCCGCTATGGCGCTACCGCGCTCCTAGTTCCCGGGTTGTCACGCCCGGCCGTGGGATTTACCACGACCCGGAGAGTCTAGCGCGGGGAATTGGGGGAGGGCAAACAGGCTGGAGCGTAATGAGGAGTAACTGGAGTGATGGATTGCGAAGGGCGGTTACCGGCCAATAACGGACACTAACGATTAAGCTAAGGGGCCGGCTTTAGCCGTTCCCAGCGAACGGAGTTAGCGATTTGAGCGACTTGTTATAATACGCACACTAATTGAGCTCATAGTTAACGTAGTGATTCCACTCTTCGATTGCTTCTTGAGCGGCTTCTTGATGCTTCTTAGCTTCATCATTTTGCTCGCCGACAAAATCAGAGATGCATTGTTTGTAATCTTCCACCTCACTATTAAAATTATCTAATTCCCACTGGTTGTTGAATTCAAGTGGCTTGTATGGTTCGGAGCACGAATGTGAAGGAGTGAAAGAATCAGCGTGCGCAAAGGTGAACAAATTTAATATGAGCAATGCCCAGGGTGCTTTCATAATACCTCCTTGTGTTTATAACGTTTTTGGTTAAGGGGCGGGCTTTAGCCAGCCCCAGTGAGCGAAGCGAGCGTTTTGACTATTTGTTAGGCGGCCATTACACTCAATCATTTGCTTTCACAAGTATGTAATCTTGTTTTTTGTCATTCCACTTAAATGCGGCACTAGTTATTGCAGATGACTCCTCGCTGAATACGCCAAATAATTTCAAAAGATCCTCGATTCTAATCTGATATGCCCATTTATGCCGCTGGTAGTCCGAGAAGACGAGCATCGATGCAAAGGCTTTGCCTTCAGTAATAGTTTTCATCCAGTAGTAATGAATTAGCTGGTTGCACACATCCAGTGCGCTGAGTGTGTGAGGCTCTGGCTGCTCCATGTCGAATCGATCTTCAGGCCAGCCCGCACCTGTGGCGGTGAATGGTCGATCTCCAATTTTTTTGTAACGTAGTACCGGCATGCATATTCCGCGAGCCTGATCATTTACTTTTGGCCGCTCCAGCAGCGAGCGAACTTGAAAAGCAACAATCATTAGTTTTCGTTCAAAAAGAACCTGCTGTTTTTCAGACCACCGTTGATACGTCCGTTTCTTGCGGAGCCAGACGAGATCATTTCTAAGCTCTGCGCGCCAGTAACAGGATTCGATCATCTTTAACGCCTAACGATTAAGCTAACCGGCGAGCAAAAACGCAGCTTTTGCGAGTCCAGCGAACGAAGTGAGCGACAGTTGAGCGCATTGTTAGGCCTGCGCTTCCTTTAGTAGCGAGATAATCTCTTTCTCGATCTTTGGTGAAAGCTCTTCCTCGACTTCTATGTGCTTCTCGCACTCCGTGCTGCTTTCTGCTGTGATGCCTCCATATTTTCTGTGGCTATCAGCAATCCTAAAACATGCGTCAAAGTATGTTTCAATGTCTTTGGCCAAGCTGGATGGAAGATAGATTTTTGCGTTCTTTGAATGGTAGTAAAATTTCGAAACCTCACCGATTTCGGCAAACACCGCTTTTTGCATCATGTGCATTTTAAGCTCAAAGAATGCGTCGTAGATTTCCTTTTTATGGCCAAGCAGGCTGATTTGATTTGATTTTTTAGCCTCGCGCCATGACCAAAGAGCGTATAGCGCGGATAGCGCGGCCACGAGAAAAGCCAGGATTGAAATTACATCTGATGTTGCTAGTTTTATCTCAAGTATGCATGCCATGCTTTGTTGGCCTAACGTTTGGTTAAGTGGCCGGCTTTAGCCGGTCCCGATTGAGCGAAGCGAACGGCTTGAACCAATAGTTAGTTTGCAGACTGCACAGGAATGCTTGCAGCAATTTCAATAAACCAGTCGGAGTCTATTTCGCAGAGCTTTCCGCCGAGAAATAGATTGTTTTTGTTAAAACTTTGAATCTCTCTTGGAGAACTGGCAGGGTCTTTGGCGAGACACATAACCATATAGCACTTTGCGCCATTTTGAATGAGCTTTATGTGCTCTAGGCGCTCCATGTAGCCAAGATTATCTTGGCCTTCGCCGTATTTTTGAAGGTGAGAAAGCTGCATGTAGTGCGCGCCATCATGCTTTATTTTCCGATCCTGCCAAACTCGCAATATGATCGTGCCATCTTCGCGGACTCCGCCCCAAGACCAGCGTGAGTTTTTTAGTGGGGCACCAATTTTTGCGAAGAACTGAGTCAGGCTCACGATGATATTCCTTCTGCTACCTAACGTTTGGCTAAGGGGCGGGCTTTAGCCTGTCCCAGTGAGCGAAGCGAACGACTTGAGCCACTAGTTAGAGTGCCCGGTTGAACGCTGGAACTGATGCCGGCACCGAGCTCGACCGGCGGAGCGCACGGTGTGTCGGATGAGACCCGGAAAGTTATTTGTGACGTGCACATTCTCTGAAAGCAACTCCTTTGCTGGCCACAAATAACGGCCCCTACTGTCCGGCGACCATTCGATCCAGGAACACCGCGACGATGCGGTGATTGTGTTTCCTGGCACGGTGCTGAACAACCCATTTTTGCCTTTGCCTCTAACGTTTGGTTATGGGGCCGGCTTTAGCCGGTCCCTAGTGAGCGAAGCGAACGACTTGAACCAGTTGTTATGCCGTCTTTGCTACGCCTCCCCAAGCTTTTGTTCCAACCGTTCCATCGGACTTTCGTTGTGCATGATATTTTTTCTTACAGGCACCGCAAATAACCACTTTGCTTGTGGAAGGGTACTCTCCGAGTTCAGTATTTGTTTCTGCTTCGCATCCTTCATATGGGCATGAAGCTAAAGCCGCAGAGCTGGATTGTGTGTCTTTTTTGAGAGTGTCCTGAATGCTTTTCAAGAAGAACGTGAATTCTTCCGCGTTAGGCTCTATTTCTCCACTTTCAATTTGAGTGATGAGTAGGCCTAGTGAGTTGTACGTTTCGTTAAGCACGTTAGGATCAAATTTCTTCTCGGCCAGATCGTTTAGGTCGGCAATGATCGCTCGTAGACCTGGAACCATTTCGGATAGCCGGTTGATGGCATGATTGTCATTCGATTTTTTCTTTTCTTCTAGAACGACCTTGCTTATTTGAGATGTTATGGTTGCTAGCAATCTATTTATTGAAACAAGCCTAGGTGCGATGGCTTTTAGAAAACGGCGAGAAGTTGAGAAGGCGTCGGCTAATAATGCCCCGCCAACCGCAGAAAGCATGGCACTCACAGCTGCTACTGAAGTTTCTTTTTCAGCTGCGATTGCCGGCAAATAGACCCCAGCAAAGATCAACAACAATGCTCCCAGGAGCTTTAGCCAGTGGATCTCTATGTCTTTTAATTGCTCTTTTAGAAGCTCTTTCATGCGTTTGTTGTACCTCGATTTATTTTGGCTGCATAACGTTTGGCTAAGGGGCGGGCTTTAGCCCGTCCCAGTGAGCGAAGCGAACGACTTGAGCCACTAGTTAGAGTGCTCGGTTGAACGCTGAAACTGATGCCGGCACCGAGCTTGACCGGCGGAGCGCACGGTGCGTCGGGTGTGGCACGGAAAGTTATTTGTGACGTGCACATTCTCTGAAAGCAACTCCTTTGCTGGCCACAAATAACGGCCTCTACTGTCCGGCGACCATTCGATTCAGGAACACCGCGACGATGCGGTGATTGTGTTTCTTGGCACGGTGCTGAACAACCCGTTTTTGCCTTTGCCTCTGACTATAAGTATGCGACAGAAGTGGCGTAATAAATTACGCCACTTCTGTCGCATAACGTTCCCTGTCCCTGCGTAACCCCTTGATCCCATTAAGTTGAACGTCTGAAACGTGACAATGAATCATGGAGCAGAAGCGACAAGACCTGCTCCGAGGCTACGTAATCGTTGGGTAGTGTGTCTATGGTCGGGTATGGATTAAGCGCTTCAACCTGTGAGCGTCCGCTCCTGGCCGACTGTTGCCGATTGCCAGACGAGGCTAGCTGGGAAGCCCTATGCAACCGGCCTAATCCCGTGAATGGCTTGCATCAAACCGCTCACGGGCCGTGCGAAAGTCCTCCGCGTTTTCAATCAGCCAGGCCCACAGCGGCACCATCTTCGCCAGAAAGCTTTTACCGATTGGCGTAAGACAATACTCAACCCTCGGCGGCACTTCGTTGTAGTCCAACCGCGAGATCAGCCCGTCACGCTCCAGCTGCCGAAGACTGCGCGTCAGCATGCGTTGCGTAACACCCTCCAAGCGGCGGGCTATCTCGGCGTGACGCAATGTTCCCGCGACCCCCAGCACGTGCACGATTCCCAGCGACCATCGATTGCCAGCGTGCGTCAGTACTTCGCGCTTGAGGCTGTCATCCTCGGTGCTGAGCGCGTCGCACGCGGCCTGGGAGTGCCGGATCACATCTTCTTCGGTCATGCCGTCATGCAGTATCACGCGTGTGCCTTCTTCTGAATGTGGGTCAAGAGTGACAGGATAAACGTCACATTCACTCACTTATGGAGACCGCGATGCAATCGCTCAACTCTGCTGAAACTCGAAAGGTACTAGTACTCGGCACTGGCGAACTTGGCAAATCGGTACTTGAATCGCTAGTCACTCTCACGGCCATGAAAGTCTCGGTGATGCTGAGGCCGGTTTATGAGAACAGCCATGACACGGACAAAGTTGAGCTGGCCGAATGGCTCGGAAAACTAGGCATCGAAATTATTTACGGGGATGCAGCTGACGACTCAACCGAAGCCCTTGCAAGTCAGTTCAGCCGATTCGATACGCTGGTCAGTTGCCTCGGTTTCGCTGCGGGGCCAGGCATTCAGATAAGGCTCACGGAGGCCGCCTTGCAGTCGAGCCTCCTGCGCTATATTCCCTGGCAGTTTGGTGTGGACTATGACGTGATCGGCTATGGAAGCCCACAGCCGCTCTTCGATGAGCAATTGGATGTCCGCCAGATGCTTCGCGCCCAGACCCGGCTGCAATGGCAGATTATTTCCACCGGCATGTTCACGAGTTTTCTCTTCGAGCCTGCCTTGGGCGTAGTCGATATTGAGAACAGCGTGGTACGCGCACTCGGTGATTGGGAGACGGCTGTCACGGTGACCACCCCTGAAGATATCGGACGGCTGACCGCGCGCATCGTGGCCGAGCCGGTGGGCGACCCGATTATCTTCTGTGCAGGCGATACTGTTACTTACGGGCAACTCGCCGACACTATCGAAAACCTCGTAGGACGTACGATGCGGCGTGAGCAGTGGTCAGTGCCTTACCTAAGAGCTGAGCTTGCCAACAACCCAAGTGATGCGATGCGTAAATACCGCGTCGTATTCGCAGAGGGCAGGGGCGTGGCTTGGAAAAAGGAGCACACCTACAACGCAGCCCACGGCATTGAAACATCGACGATCGCGCAATGGGCTCAGCAAAATCTTCAGTCATGCCGCATACAGTGCTGAGCCTGTTTCCCTGCATTGAGCGGCCAGCTTCTAATCGAATGCAGACGGCATGAGAGGGCGCTACTGGCCGAAACCAACCATCGCTGCCATTCCCCCGCGTCAGCGATGAGCGCCCGCTAGGGTCGAGACGGCCCCGGCCGTCTCGATGCGCAGCACGCCAGCGCGACCCGGCCCAGCCGGGTGACGCTCGGTCTTTTGCTCTTTTGCTTTTGCTCTACCTCACACCCGTCGGAAACCCCCGCAACCACACCCCACCGCGACCTCACGCACCTACCTACACCGGGCATTTGCCGCTACAGTGCAGGCAGCCCCGTAGTCTGTTGCAAGGATCGCCGTCCGGATGGCTTCACCGTCTCAACCCAAAAGCCTGATCTTCGATCTGGAAGTCGCCCCCGGCAAAGCCGACCAACCCGACCGCATCTTCATGGTCGGTGGGTCTGCTTTGTGGGGGCGCGTTTCATGGTTATGCTGAGCGGGCGAGGGCAGGGCAGTCACTAGTTGGTTGATCTGCCACTCTTAACTCATCACTTCCTCTTCCTCCATCACATCCAGCGCTTCCTCCACTTCGATCTGGTGGCGCGTCCATTCCGCGGCGATTGCCGGGTTGTCCCGGATCTGCTGCTCGATGCGCAGCGTTTCGCGGAACTCATGGGCGAGGGCGCTCATGGTCCAGTGAGTCTCGACGCCAAGCGTTTCGAGCTCCTGGCGTATCTCTGCCAGCTCAAGACGGAAGAACTCCTTGCGCGGGTTGACCTTGTTGATTTGCTGACGCAGGAAATGGCGGTGCAGCTGCTTCTCCAGTCCTGGTGCGTCGTCGCTGAAGATCATGGCGTGTACGTCGAACTCGAAGGGCACGCTCGCATCGCCCAGCTCGCGGATGCGATCGAGCGGTTCGAGCCGGCGCGTCATGCCGATCTTGAACACCTCTTCGCCGAAGGAGCCGATGTTGGAAATGACGTAGACGTGGCCGGCACGCGTCTGCTGCGCCATGGAGAGGGCGCGCTGGTTCTTTTCCTCGGCCGCCTTGAGCTGGTGCTGTAGCGCCGCCAGGCGCGCTTCAAATTCCGCTCGCTGCGCTTCGTTGGCCGCGGAAACCTGCTGCTGAGCCCTCTCCATGGCCTTGCGCAAGGTGCTCTCTTCCTTGGCTGCTTCCTTGATCGCGCGCTCGTACTCGCGGCGGGCCTTCTCTTCCTCGCGCATCTGCTCGCGCAGCTGACGCTGCTCCTCGCGCTCGCGTTCCTTCAGCGCACGTGCCGTCACCGCCCACTTCAGCTCCTCCAGCCGGGCCTTGAGGTATTCCTCGGTGATACGGGCATTACGGAACGGGGAGCCGTTGAGGTTAACCAGGGCAAAAGCATCACGGATCTCCTGTTCCAGCTTGCCGTGGTTGTCCGTCTTGGTTCGGGAGAGTATGGAGTCCACCTTGCCGTTGAATGCATCGGTGACGAAGCGAATAGCGATCTCGCGGCGGTTGGCTTCGACGTAGTCGCAGGTGGCCGAACGGCCGTGCCTGACCATCAGGCGGGAGGATTCCCTCGCCTGCTTCAGCTCCTTCCCGGCCTCGGTGAAACCGAATTCCTCGGCCAGGTCATCGAGCAGGTTGTAGGTCGGCACGATATAGGCGTCGCCGTACCCCTCGATGATGTTCTTCATCGCCTGAGCGGCTTCGGTCAGCTCCTTGGCCTTGCCCATCGCGGCGAAGGCATCGTCGGCGATCTCCTGCGCCCGTTCGTTGGCCATGGCCACGATCCGGTCGGCTTCCGCCACCGCGGACTGGAGCTTTTCCTCGGCCTTTTCGAGGCGATTGCGGGCACCTTGCACCAGGTCGTCCCGTTGCGCCTCGGCTTCGATTTGAAGGTGCTTGGCTTCGGCTTCGACGTCCTGGATGGGCTTAAAGCGCTGCAGCTCCTGAAGCTGCACTTGCAGATCGCCGCCCAGGCGCACCACCTCTCGCTCGAGATCCGCGATCTCGTTCTGTCGAGCCTTGAGGCTGAACGTCAGCTCGGCAATGCGGCCCTTGGCCTTGGTGTGTTTCACCAGCAGTACGAATGCCGCGACTGCGGCAATGACTAGCAAGAGTTCCATCTAGGCGTCCTTTCCTTTGATTGCGGGCAATGGTACACCGGAGATGATGGCATTACGCTATCGCATCACCGGAAATTGACTTGGCTCAAATGGCGGACTTCAGGAACTGCCACTCGGGAAAAGTGGCCAAGTTCGCGGCCCCCCTCAGTCAAACGTTATGTGTGTGAGGGGCGATGGTTGAAAGTTCCATCTTGAAGTGCAACCAGAATAATTAACGAATTAATTTAATCCGGCTCGGAGGAAGGATGCTGTATCTCGTTTTGGGGGTGATCGGTCTTGTTGTCGGTATTTTCTTACTGAAAAAACTTTTCAAATTCGTCGTGGTAGTGGCCGGTGGCGTGCTGGGCATGGTCGCTGCGGTGTTCATGGGGCCTGCCGCCTTACTGGCAATTCTGCTGGAAAGATGCTCCAGCGTACTGCGCCTCAAGCGGGTTATGCCTTACCTGATGCTGGCGTGTTCAGGCCTGCTGGTTGGCTGGGTCTACCTAGAAGGGGGCTACCACGGGCTGCAAGACTCCGGTTTTGGTTACTACCGCAACCTGATCACGTTGTTGGTTGCGCTGGCGGTTATCCGCGCAGTGTTCAAGACCTGCGGGCTGAGCGCAATCAACGCCAATCAGCCCCTGTTACTGAAAAAAGAGCGGCAGGGCTGGGCTCTGTTCTATGCGGCACTGTTGCTGAACCTGTGCGCCATCATCTCACCCTGGATCGCTGCAGTGATCGAGCCGCTGAACGGTCTGGAAGCTTGGCTGGGCGGAGCTTACTGGATCGCTGCCATGCTGGTGCAACTGTATACCCTGATGGACAGCCACGAGCGCTGGACCTTCTGCACGCAGGCGTTCGCCGAACTGTCCGAGACCGAGCAGCTTAACGCCCGGGAGCACTGTGAAACTCTGGCAGGCAAACATCATCTGAATCAGGACGATGCCGAAGCGCTGTATCAGGGCTGTGTAGTTCTGCTGGTCGAGCGGGGCGTGCTGCGCGAATACGAGATTTTGTCCGACTCCTGGGTTTTCAAGGCTGAATGGGACGCGTGCAACCGCCGTCGCATTGAACAACTCATCAGCAGATCGGCCCGGCTGGATCTGGAGCTGGTCGTGCAACTTATCAGCCAGACCTACCGTTTGAATGAGGAGCAAGCCAGAGATTTTCTGGAATTCAGCGCGGGGATGGGGGTGATCTACGGCATAGGCGCAGATGCGTTCTTCGTTCCGCTCAAGCAGATCGATAACATCCGAGTATGCACGTCCTGTGGGTTCGCCGAAGAGAGCCATGTGCTCGAGCAGGGCGAATGGTTCTGTTCCAGCACTTGCCGTGAAACCGAGAATCTGTGCCTGGAAATCAAAGACAAACCCTACAAGGACTTCCTCGACAGCGCTGCCACCAGTGGCTTCGTGCTGATGGCCGGTGGTGCAGCGCTGGACGCCAATCACAAGCTGTTCGCCGCCGGAGGCCAGGGCCACGGCTTCGCCGCTGAAAACGCCAACCATCGGATCGATAAGCTGATGATGAAAAAGGCGGAAATTGTTGGCGGCGACAATGCCAAGAACGGTGCCGACCGCCTGGTCGACGGCGCCAGCCTGCAGACTAAGTACTGCAAGACCGCCGCGCGCAGTGTAGGCGCCGGGTTCGACGGACAGGGCGGTAACTACAGGTACCTGGATTCCCAGGGTAAGCCCATGCAGATCGAAGTGCCCAAGGATCAGTACGAACTGGCCGTGGAAACCATGAAGAACAAGATCAGGGAAGGCAAGGTGCCCGGCGTTAGCGACCCCGAGCAGGCCAAGGACCTGGTGGTCAAGGGGCACCTGACCTACGACCAGGCCAAGAACATTACCAAGTTTGGCACCGTCGAATCGGTCACCTATGACATCACCGAAGGAGCTATTGTCGGCGCGGTGGCTGGCGGCATCAGCTTTGCCCTGAGCGCCTGCGTCTACTACGCGTCCACCGGCGACAAGAAGCAGGCACTCAAGGTCGCTGCCATCCAGGGTGGAAAAACCTTCGGCAAAAGCCTAACTGTGTACGTCGGCGCTCAGCAGCTCAACCGGGTCGCTGTGGTGCAGAAAGTGCTGAGCAAGATCGACGTTTCAGCGCTGTCGCATAGCAAACGCAGCCTGCTGCAAAAAGGCTTCGGAGTCAGCTCCAAGAACAGCCTCAACAAAGCCCTGCGCGGGACCTTGATCACCTCGATCGTGCTGATCGCCGTCACCACCGGCCCCGATATGGTCAAGATGGTACGCGGACGCATATCCAAGGCCCAGTTCGTCAAGAACCTTGCCGTCGTGTCTTCCGGTATTGCCGGCGGCACCATCGGCTCGATTGCCGGCGGTATCGTGTTCAGCCCGTTCGGTCCGGTCTCCGCCATGCTCGGTCGCGCCGCAGGCGGCATCATCGGGGGTGTCATCTCCTCGGTCATCACCAACAAGATCGCTGGCAAACTAATGGAAGAAGACCGCGTGCGCATGCTCAAACTGGTACAGCACCAGCTCGAATACCTAGCCGTAAGCTTCATGCTGACCAAGGACGAACTGAAAAATCTGAACGACAACCTAGATCAGATTCTCCAGCCTAAAACCTTGGAAATCATCCACGCTGCCAAGTCCGAACAGCGGGCGATGGCCAACTTCATTCTTAAACCAGTGGTCGTCAGCGTGGTCAAGCAGCGCCCCGCCTTGCAGTATGGTGGAAATGAGGTTTTCCTGGCGTGTGAAGAAATCGCTGCGTGACCGGTGTTTTCGCGCCGATTTGGCAGCGTTAGATACGGAACACTGCTTTTCCTACGGCGAAACATAAGGCTGTTGCGCTCATATTGATTTTGCTAGTTTCAGAACTCCCACCGTAGGTGCTTTGGAGGTCGGCCTTTGAAATCCCGCAAGATTGTTCAGCTGCAGATGAACTCTGGCACACATGCTGCCTTGGTGGCGCTATGCGAAGACGGGTCAGTCTGGCAACGCAGCCTGGACGCTACGGAGCAGCCTTGGCTGATGCTACCTGCTATCCCCGCAAACGCGTCGGCGACGCCTAAGGCAACGAATCCATCGACGGGCCCTAAACCTGCCAATACTGGGCAGAGGTGGGAAGCTGAACATGATGAATACTTAAAAGTCCTCTGGCATCAGGAAAAGAAGCTGTGCTCAGAGATAGGAGAGCTGATGCAGCGAACCGAAGGCGCAATCGCCGCACGTCTAGCGCATCTGGAAATCTTTGCCGACCGTGAAGCAGCACGTGTAGCTGACCAGGCGCGGAGAGATGCCAGATCAGCACAGGGTAGAGGCAACTGGGACAAGCAGAACCTATAGCCTAGGCCCCAAGGCGAGCCAAGACATCAGTCGAAGAGCCTTGTTCTGCCCAGTCCGCCTTAGCAGGGGTGGTTATGGATCTACGATGCCGTTCTGATCGCTAGCCAGCCTTGCGCCAAGCATCAGCTTTTTCACAAGGACGTCGATTTGAAACTGCCAGCAGTAAAAAAAGAAAAACTCGAACGTGCTCTGCAGGTGTTCGACCAGAAGCTTCGCCACACTCGCCAATGGCAAGGGTGGACCGAGCACCAAGCACACCGATACGCAATCAGCGCTAATGGCCAGCTGTACCCGGCCAAGAAGATCGTCTCGCTCGCGACAGGAACTCCAGTAGGGCTTTTCTCGGGTGGACAGCCGACCAACGGGTACCTGAAACGCCACGGATTCACGATTGTGGATTTGCCTCGCTCCTCTGAACCCGAGCTCCGCTTTGTAGTGGGGCAGGTATATGACCGCCAGGCGGAAATACATGATTGGTTCGGTGGTAGCCGGCAAAGCGGCATTTCAGCCTCGGCAAAGGTGCCTGCGATCTTCATTTTCACCGGGGAATCCGGTGAACAGTTTGGGTACGCCGACAAACGTGGGCCAGATGGTGTGCTCAGTTACACCGGTGAGGGACAGTCAAACGACATGACGCTCACGAAAGGCAACCGCGCCATTTTCGAGCATGCCAAGACAGGTCGGGCTATCCATGTCTTCGAGGCCTTGGGCAAGGGTCAGGGGCAACGCTACATCGACGAGTATGCGTGCGCGAGTCATGAGTGGCGCGAAGGGCAGGACAAGCACGGAAACGTTCGGAAGGTAGTGGTGTTCAACCTCGTGCCTGTAGGACTTGAGCTCGAGCGACCGGAACTCGTCGAGGACGACGATGAGAGCGATCCTAGTCTCTCGCTAGCGCAGTTGCGAGAGCGTGCCCTAGCGGCCGCGGCAAGCTCTGGTCCAGGCAGTAAAAGCGAGGCCTTAAGGACGAACTACCGGCGCAGCAAACGTATCTCAGATTACGTTCTGAAAAGAGCCGATGGTAAGTGCGAGAGCTGTAAAAAACCGGCCCCATTCATTAAGAGAAACGGTTCGCCTCCCCTTGAGCCACACCACGTGAACCGCCTCTCCGATGGCGGGCTGGATCACCCGCGTTACATAGGGGCGGTGTGTCCAGACTGTCATAGGGAAATACATCATGGTATTCAGGGGCACGTCAAAAACGACCGGCTAAAGGCTTACGTCGCTGCTCTCGAGCAATAGCAGCCCGGCGCTCGATTGAAAGCACAAGGTCTGGCAATCAGTATGTGACTACTGGTTATCTGATTAGCGATTGCCGGGTAGTTCCGGCTGCGACAGCGGTCAGCTAGGATTTAACATGGACACTGAGCACATCTTCTATCTGCCTATAGCCAGGACAACGTTGCATCAACTTCAAGATGCACAGCATCTTGAGTCCTTTCTTGCCTCGTCTAGTACAGCAGAGCAGATCGCTCTTATTTTCTTGCTACATCTGCCTCGTATCGCCGCAGCCAATCCCAGTTCAACTGCACTAGAAAGGGCTTTTGCAGGTGCCCTTGAAAAAGCATCCACGCGCAAATCTGGAGCGTCCATTTACGACCCGGCATCAGATATTAGAGGTTGCTTTTTGGCGGGCACGGTAACGGATCGGTTGAAAAGCCTTCCGCAGTACCGGATCAAACTGCTAACCGCTGGTGAGGTTCGCCAAGCCGACTACCTCAGTCGGCTTGATCGACTATGGGATTTTTCGTTTTGGGTCCGTCAGCGCGAGCGCGAAAAGGTTCTTCAACACCCCGTTTCGCGCCCCGACGGTTCGATCAGCCTCCTCAGTCGGTCGCAAAGCGTGCTCTATAACGAAATGCGCAACAACATGGAGGAGTCGCTACACGTCCAAGCATATGCCGGCGCTGGCAAGACCTTTCTGATTTCATATCTATTCGAGCTACTCGACCCCGAAAGGACGCTGTTGCTGTCGAACACGCCCGGACAAGTAAAAGCGTTGACGGAACGGATTACTCGGTTATGTGGTATCGAGCCCGAGAAATTGCACGCGATGACCATCGGCGTGCTGGCGAGCCGGATCATCAACGGTAACCGCACCCGCGACAGCTGGATCATCACCGATCACCAGCGGACGTATCAGCAATATGCTGTTTCGAGCAATCAGATCGCTCAGTGGTTACAACTGCCCAGTGTCGGCAGCCTTTCGCCTGCAACGGTGGCAACGATCTGCCAGCGTACCGTGAAATCTTATTGCGAGTCGTCTGCTCGTTCGTTCAATGCCAGCCATCTTCCAGCGATTGCTGTTCCGCTTACCCAGGCAGACGTCTGCGTTTTACTCGAGCTTAGCGAAACCCTCTGGAGAGAAATCGTTTCACCCTCAGAGCCATGGATTCGCCTACCTATCCGCCACGTGCACCGCATCAAGTTCCTATCTCTGCGTCGGGATGTCATCCCGGAGCGTTTCACGCACGTCGTCGTGGACGAGTGCCACGAGCTAACGCCAGCGATGCTGACCATTCTAGATCGTAGCCCACAGGCAGTGATCACTTTGGGTGATGAGTTCCAGTCACTGTCTCGACTCGCTGCTCGACGAGGTAACTACATCCGTCCGCGAATAATCACAGAGTCGGTTCGCGCAGGGGCTCAGATGGGCCAAGTATTGAATCCACTGATCATTGCGCATCCCAGCACATTCAAGGACCCATTCGTAGGCAGGGCCGAGCACCGTACGGATGTAGTCCAATATGATGAGTTGGAGATTCCTACTGAGCCGGCTACCGTGCTTTGTGCCAACGAATGCTGGGTTTTGCGCCTAATCGACGCTGACGCACGCTTTCGGGTGCCCGACAAGCTCGCATTGGGGATCCACCGGTTGGTGAGCGATCTTTTTGAGCTCTATTCGCAGGGCACTCCGCCTCGTCACCGAAATTTGCTTTCATTCCATAGCTGGGACCACTTGCAGGATTCGATCGGTGGCGTCCCAGGTCTTGCTCGCTTCACTCGACGAGTAGAGAGGGGTGGCTCTCTAACCGATTTTCTAAACGACCTGAGCCAGCATCAGCAAGAAAACGCACCTATCACGTTAATGCGCGCAGAGGATGCCAAGAACCAGGAATTTGATCGCGTCGTGGTCTCCCCGGATTTTCTACGTATGCCCAAGCTGAATGATGTAAGCGGCCTTGGCACTCTTTGCGCGAGCCTTTACACCGCAGCATCACGTGCCAAACACAAATTGATCGTCCCAGGCCAGATTGAAGGATGGACGATGGATGCACACAGAAAAGCCTATTCGACCTCAAATCGGAGCTGACCCCCCCGTAGAGCCTACTGTGCTTTCTTAGCGGGGCAGGGCGCAAGCTTCTTGCTTGGCCACAACGTCATCGATCATGACTCGTCAACTCTCAAAAAGCAGGCCTCGAAGCTGCCCCGCACACCGCTTGTTGATCGGTCTGTCATGGCGGACTCAAAACCGCGGGATTACGCACACTTCAGGCCGTAAGCAGGCTGTTACTGTTACGACAGTGGAGCGGCTCAGTGGCACCTCCAGGCCTGCCGCGCGCTTGGAGCGACCTCAACAGGCTTCGTCCAACTGTTGAACGACACAAGTAATTGCTCATATACGCGTCCGAGATCTGAAAGTTGAACGAAATACGAGGCTGGCTCGATAGGTTGGTAAACAAACAGGGGGCCGTTCAGTCCTGGGCTGACCGTCGACGTGTCGAAGCGCTCGAACTCGTGGCACAGGCTGGAAATGACGCCGCATGGATTGGCCTGTCTCGCCACTGCAACGGTTTCGTGCGGGAAGTTGCGGTGAGGGAGTTGAACCGCACGCGCTCACCTGACGCGCTAGTCGCGTTGATCGACAGGCTCAACGATTGGGTGCCACAGGTACGTGATCTCGCAGCGGCTGGGCTCAAACAGTATCTGTCTCCTTCCCGGGCACCCGCGCTGCTAGCCGCGCTTGAGCCACTCATCGCGCTTGAAGCACGGCAGAGGGTCGATCACGGCCCCACGCTCATGGCCGTGCGCACCGTATTACAATCTCCGCTCGTCCGGGAGGAGGTTTATCGGCATTTTCTGACACGACAGGGTAAAGCAGCGCGTTACCTGTTTGACCTATTGCTAGAGTGCGACGCGGAGCCGGAGGCGCTACTTCGGGCTGCGCTAGCCCACCGGGAGCTCACCGTACGGCTAATGGCAGTGGCTGCCTGTAAGCAATTACCCGCTTACCAGGCGCGCCCGTTGCTAGCCGAAGCCTTGCCGCGACCTGGCGCCATCGTTCGGGTTTGCGTGCTGCGGGCATTGCTGCCTTTACTTGATGACCCGCGCGACGTATTGCGCGACGCGTTGTTGGATGCATCCCGAGGTGTTAGGGGTTTTGCATGCTGGGCAGCTCCACGCAGCGGCCTCGATGCCGCTGCTCTTCTCACAGAGCGACTTCAAGGCGACATGCCAGTGACGAAGAAAGGCTGGCTAGGCATTCTTGGTCTCGCCGATGAGCTTAACGTCGAACTCGATATGCAATGGTTGGAGAAGGCACTGCGCTCCGACTACCCAACCGTGCGCGAGTCCGCCGTGCTGCAGCTTCGCGACGGTCATTTATCGCTTTTGTTTGAGATGCTAGATGACCCTTCAGACAGGGTTTTTAGTGCCTCGATCGCGCGGCTTGGTAAGCAACCTTGGTCGTCATTAAAAGAGCTGGACAGTAAACTGTCTCAGCGCTGGCATGCGCTGCCGGCAGCCCGTCGCGAAGCAATTTTGGGACTGCTGCCTGCCTGGCAACAGCTAGCATTCCTACTCGCTCGGCTGGACGCGGAAACCGATCTCCAAGCGTTCTGGCTCCGTCAATTGGCGCATTGGTGCGATCGACAGTATTTGATGGTTGACCCGGTGACACCCAGAATCGAGCGCGAGGCAGCAGCAGAACAGCTAATGCAACTGGCCGCTCAAGGCCTTTTGAGCATCGAAAAGGTGCAGCGAATACTTTGACTAGTTGTATTGTCGCCAGAATGAATCTTGACCGTGGGTGTATGGCCCGCAGCTACCTGGCCGATAGCTGCGGCTCTGCCCCGGCCGCTTCCGGCCAAAACCGGTCACCGATGTTAGGTTAGCCAGGCGCGCCCGAGGCTGGCTTCTTAAACTGAAGCATAAAAGCCATCGCTGTTGAGGCTGAAGAACTCGCGCAGATGCTCAATGAAGAAAGACACCTTCGCAGACAGGTTTAGGCGCTCAAGGTAAACGGCGTAAATATCTGCAGGCGGTGTTTCGTAGTCTGTCAGCACCTCCACCAAGCGGCCGTTGCTCAAGTGGTTGGCGAGGTTCCATTCGGCGCGCATCAGAATACCGTGTCCCTCCAATGCCCAGTTCAAGGCCACTTCCCCATCGTTTGTGCTGAGGTTGCCTCGAACCTTTATCGCTTCGCTCTGTTTCCCCCGGCTGAGTCGCCACACGCCAAAGGCTGAATCGTTCTGGCGCAGCACGATGCAGTTGTGCTGCATCAGATCTTTTGGGGTTAGAGGGTGACCATGGGTAGCTAGGTATGACGGAGCAGCACAAAGCTTGCGCCGGTTCGCCGCAATCTTTCGTGCGATAAGCCGGGAGTCAGGCAAGTCGCCGAAGCGAATAGCGACGTCGATGGCGTCGTCCGGCAAGTTGATTGGCCGATCACTCAAGTGGAGTTGCACATCAACCTCCGGATAGCGCCGGACGAAGGAAGAAATGGCTGGGCAGACATGTGTGCGTCCGAAACCTAGAGGGGCATTAACGCGCAGAAGGCCCTTGGGAAGGGCACGGCTGCTGGACACTTGGCGCTCCATTTCCTCGATCTCTCGAAGGATGCGCTGAGCGCTGTCCAGATACAGCTCGCCTTCAGCTGTGAGGCTAATGCTACGCGTGGTGCGATTCAGCAGCCGTACACCGAGGCGCTGCTCCAACTGTGCCAGTCGCTTGGATACCGCCGGGGGCGTCAGATTGAGCTCACGCGCGGTTGCCGCAAGGCTGCCCAAACGGACGAGCTGGGAAAAGAAGGCGAGCTCAGATACAGGGTTCATAGTTAACTCTAAAGAAACAATGAAGTTAATTTCATTGTATTACACGCCTCAAGGAAAACCATTACTTTGTCCCCTACGCACTAGTGCTCAGCTCAATCGTTCTGCGAGCGAGGTGGGTGTCGACGTGCAGCAGGCAGCTATCGGTGCTGCCCCATTCTTGCTCAAAACAATAATTTTGGAGGAAGAGCATGGCCAGACGACTTCATGCGAGTTATGCGTCCGCAGCTTCTATGCGCGGGCCGCAGATATGGAGCTTATGCGCCTTGTGAGGCCAGCCTCAACCGCGCTCCGGTGAGCCCGCCGAGCTTGCCTACTCCGAGCACGCGTTCATGGCTACGGCAAGAAGTCACACCGCGCCCCGTGCGGCGCACCACCCAGCCTTCGTGTCTAGTCCAGGCAATTCGGTTCGGATTTGTTTTGCCTAGCTACGCAACGATGCACGCCCATTAGCTTTTGATGCAGATGAGGAAAACAAAAAATGGATAACGAATTAGCTGTCCAGTCGCTGACTGACGTGATGGCAAAGTTTACCGCTTACATTGGTAAGCGCCTGCCGACCGACGTTAAAGAAAAGACGGCCAAATTGCGTTCAGCGGAGACCAATTCGCTGGCCATCGAAATCTACGACTCGATGGCCGAGAACCAAGACTATGCGGACAAGCTAGACCGTCCCAGCTGTCAGGATACCGGGGTAATCCAATACTTCATCTCTGCCGGTGCGAAGTTCCCGCTCCTTGGCGAGCTGGAGGACATCCTTCAGAACGCTACCCTGGAGGCGACGAAGAAAGGGCCGCTGCGTCACAACGCGGTAGAGACTTTCGACGAGAAGAACACCGGCACGAATACCGGCTCGAAGATTCCATGGCTAGATTGGGAAATCATCCCCGACGCCGATTACGCGCTGATTGACGTCTATATGGCAGGTGGCGGTTGCACTCTTCCAGGTTCAGCCAAGGTATTGATGCCCGGTCAGGGCTATGAGGGCGTGACCGAGTTTGTATTCGATGTAATTACCTCTCGCGGTATCAATGCTTGTCCTCCGCTGCTAGTGGGAGTCGGGGTGTCCACCTCGGTAGAGACAGCGGCTCGCCTGTCCAAGCGCGCAATTCTGCGCCCGGTTGATTCCAGCCACCCGAATGAAAATGCCGCAATGATGGAGAAGCTCCTTGAGGAAGGCCTCAATGAGATCGGCATTGGCCCGCAGGGGCTGAGTGGTAACAGCAGCGTGATGGGGGTCAACATCGAGTCCTCTGCGCGTCACCCCTCCACAATAGGCGTTGCTGTCTCAACCGGTTGCTGGGCGCATCGGCGCGGCAAGATCCGGATTAATGCCGACCTGTCTTACGACATCCTTTCTCATGAAGGAGTAGTTCTGTGAAAAAGATTCTTTCCACTCCGATCAAGGATGAAGACCTGGCGGCGCTCAACGTTGGCGACATCGTTTACCTGACAGGCCAGCTGGTAACTTGCCGCGATGTGGCGCATCGGCGACTGATCGAGCTTAAGCGCGAGCTGCCAGTGGATCTGCGTGGCGGAGCGATCTTTCACGCCGGGCCGATTGTGCGTAAGAAGGACGATGGCAGTTTTGAAATGGTATCCATCGGCCCTACCACCAGTATGCGCATGGAAAAGTTCGAAAAAGCCTTCATCGAGCAAACCGGAGTCAAGCTGATTATTGGCAAAGGCGGCATGGGCCCGGAAACCACAACTGGTTGCCTGGAAAACAAGGCGGTTCATGCGGTTTTCCCTGGCGGCTGCGCGGTGCTGGCAGCAACCAAGGTGGAAGAGATCGAGCGTGCCGAATGGCAGGATCTTGGCATGCCAGAAACCCTGTGGGTAAATCGCGTGCGGGAGTTCGGCCCACTGATCATCTCTATCGACACCAAGGGCAACAACCTGTTTGAACAGAACAAGGTGCGCTTCAACGAGCGCAAGAGTTCGGTGATCGAGAAGATCAACAGCCAGGTTCGATTCATCAAGTAAACCACCCTGGAAGGGGCCTTCACGGCTGTCACGCCGTGAAAGCCCCTGGCGCCAGACCGACGAACAGCGAATCTCATTTTCACTTATTCGTGGCATAGCCGACGGCGAACCGTTCCGGCTGCCCACACCCTTGGGCACAAGTCCTGAGGACAGTTGCCCAGCATCCGATCTGGGAAATATGACCATGAGCACCTCCAGTCACCACGAGCTGCGCAATGTGTTTCGCACACTGCTTGCTACTCCAACATGTCATCACACTGCCTCGGTGTTCGATCCATTGTCGGCGCGCATCGCCGCTGATCTTGGTTTCGAGGTGGGAATTCTCGGTGGCTCGGTCGCGTCCCTTCAGGTTCTAGGCGCACCTGACATCGCACTGATCAGCCTAAGCGAGTTCGCAGAGCAGGCGACGCGCATCGGCCGAGTCACACGCCTTCCAGTAATTGCCGATGCTGACCATGGCTACGGAAATGCCCTCAACACCATGCGCACAGTTGCAGAACTGGAGCGTGCGGGCGTGTCGGCGCTGACAATCGAAGACACGCTGCTACCTGCCCACTTCGGCCGCAAATCATACGATCTGATTAGCGTTGAGGAAGGCATCGGCAAGTTGCGCGCAGCCCAGGCTGCGCGTGTGGATAGTGCTCTTGCGATAATCGGACGCACGAATGCCGATGCCCAGACGCAGGAAGAGGTAATTCATCGAACTCGCGCGTATCAAGACGCCGGCGTTGACGCCATATGCTTGGTTGGGGTGAAGGATTTCGATCAACTCGAAGTGATCTCCGATGGCTTGCGTATACCTTTAATGCTGGTCACCTATGGCAATCCGGATCTACGAGACGACCGGCGCTTGGCTGAGCTGGGTGTACGCATCATCGTAAACGGCCACGCTGCATACTTCTCGGCGGTAAAGGCGACCTATGACAGCCTTCGCGAGCAACGCGGCATCGCTGTCGACAGCAACCTCACCGCTTCGCAGTTGGTGGCTCGATACACCAACCCAGATAACTACGTAACCTGGGCGCGCGAGTACCTCAACCTCAACGAATAGATTTGTGCCGGCATATACAGCCTTTTGTATGCTGCGCAGTTGATCCACCAGCGCTGCACCTCGTGCGGCGCATCGTCACCCGTCTTTCAGCAAAGGCCCCGGTACAGGCCGTCTCGGTCATTGTGCTCCTGACGCTGCTTCCCCTCTTCGCTGGATTCCAGCTGCCTGTTCCTGCTCAACGGCTTCGCAGCGCTGCTAGCCAGCCCAGCGGCTGGATTCCCTCATTGCTCGTCAGATATTGATAACCTAGATTCACTAAAGTTGTGATTTTAAGGCGATCAATCTGTTTGTTTTCACTGCTTATACTCGGCTCGTCGCAGCATCGCGGTCATCCTCCTAAATAAAAACAAGTGGAGCGCAGCATGAAGACCTACAACATCGCGGCCATCCCTGGCGATGGCATCGGCACCGAAGTAATTGCCGCAGGCTTGGAAATTCTCGAAAGCTTGGCCCAGCGCTTGGGCGGCTTCAGTTTTAATGTCACGCATTATCCTTGGGACTCCGAATTCTATATCGAGCACGGCCACTACATCCCTGAAGGTGGGCTGGCCGAAATCCGGAAGGCTGATGCGATCTTCTTCGGCGCCGTCGGTAGCCTAAAGGTTGCTGATCATGTTTCGCTTTGGGGGCTCCGCCTGCCCATCTGCCAAGGCTTCGATCAGTACGCCAATGTGCGTCCGGCGCGCGTGCTACCTGGTGTGAAGAGCCCGCTTAGCAATGGCCAAGCTATTGATTGGGTAATCGTGCGCGAGAACTCGGAGGGCGAGTACTCCGGCAGTGGCGGCCGGGTTCACCAGGGCCTGCCAATTGAGGTTGCCACTGAGGTTTCCACCTTCACCCGCGTAGGGGTAGAGCGCATCCATCGCTTTGCCTTTGAACTGGCGCGCAGTCGTCCTGCAAAGCATCTGACTCTCGTGACCAAGTCGAACGCCCAGCGCCACGGAATGGTGCTCTGGGACGAAGTATTCGCTGAAGTGGCGAAGGACTATCCGGATGTGCGTACCAACCGCGAACTAGTGGACGCGGTTACTACCACAATGGTACTGAAGCCTGAAAAGCTTGACGTCATCGTGGCCACAAACCTTCATGCCGATATCCTCTCGGATCTGGCCGCAGCCCTTTCTGGCAGCCTGGGGATAGCGCCAACGGCCAACCTCAATCCCGACCGAACCTTCCCGTCGATGTTCGAGCCCATTCACGGCTCGGCCTTCGATATCACTGGAAAGGGCATTGCCAACCCAATCGCGACTTTTTGGACTGCGGTGATGATGCTTGAGCATCTGGGGGAGAAGAATGCCGGTGAGCACCTGATGCGTGCAATTGAGGAGGTTACTGCCAGTGGCCTGCATACCCCCGATCTGGGTGGAACTGCCACGACTCGACAGGTGACCGATGCAGTTCTAGCGGCACTTGCACGCTAGAAACCGAGCATCGAAGCGTCGCGACCTCTTCCGCGCGCGGTAGTTAACCGAAGTCAGTCGCTGCTCTGCCTGGCGTTCAGACGCGCCAGGCATCCATTACAAAAATAACCATATGGAGCCTCCTGAACCAAGGAGGGAACCGAATGAGCCCTATCGAAATAACCCTGTCCCTACTGCTTTTCGCAACCGTCATGTTTGTCTGGGAGCGAATTCCCTTAGCGCTAACCGCCATCATTGTCTGCTTGGCGCTAGTGTTGACTGGCGTGCTTGATGCGAAATCAGCGTTCAACGGCTTCATCAACACTAATGTGATTCTTTTCGTCGGCATGTTTATCGTCGGCGGCGCTTTGTTCGAAACAGGAATGGCAAACCGTATCGGAGGCTTGGTCACACGTTTTGCCAAGACCGAGCGGCAGCTGATCGTTGCAATCATGGTCATTGTCGGCTTGCTCTCAGGAGTCCTCTCCAATACTGGCACGGCAGCCATCCTGATCCCGATTGTAATCGGCATCGCCGCAAAGTCTGGATTTTCACGCTCGAGGCTGCTGATGCCCCTGGTGTTCGCAGCGGCGATGGGGGGCAACCTCTCGCTGATCGGCGCACCAGGCAATCTGATTGCACAGAGCGCCTTGCAGAATGTTGGTCTGGAGTTCAGCTTCTTCGAGTACGCCAAGATTGGTTTGCCGCTCTTGGCTGGCGGCATCATTTACTTCGCCTTCTTTGGCCACCGCCTGTTGCCGGCTGGCTCATCAAAAGCAATTGCTGGCGAAACTGAAGTCACTCGGGATTTCAGCTCCGTACCTAAGTGGAAGCAGGCCACCTCACTCATGGTGATGGTTGCGACGATCCTCGGCATGGTGTTTGAGAGCGCCATTGGCATACCGCTGCATATCACCGCCTGCGTTGGCGCGGCGTTTCTGGTTCTAGTAGGTGTTTTGACCGAAAAGCAGGCCTACCGGGCAATCGACACTCAGACGATCTTCATCTTCGGCGGCACCTTGGCCTTGGCAAGCGCACTAGAACAGACCGGTGCAGGGGCGACAGTGGCGTCGAACATCATGGCACTGCTCGGATCAGAACCCGCGCCAGTCCTGTTGCTCGTGGTGATCTTCTTCATCTCATGCGCACTTACCAACTTCATGTCCAACACGGCTACCACCGCACTGTTGGTGCCAATCGGTATGTCGATCGCTGCCAATCTCGGTGCTGACCCACGAGCTGTGCTGATGGCCATCGTGATTGGCGGTTCGTGCGCATACGCGACCCCGATTGGCATGCCTGCGAACCTAATGGTGCTGTCTGCCGGCGGTTACAAGTTCGCTGACTATATGAAGTGCGGCCTGCCACTGATCCTCGTAGCCGGAGTCATCGCAATTCCTTTGTTGTTGGTGTTCTTCCCATTCTTCCCGTCGTAAGCCTCGTTTGGCCACGCTCGTATTGACCAAGCGTCACTTGGAAGCCTAGGCAGCAAGGATGCTCGCTGATCGGAGATTGATATGAAAATCGTCATTGCCCCCGACTCGTTCAAAGATAGCCTGAGTGCAGCAGAGGTCGCTGATGTGATTCAGGCTGGCTTAGAGGAAGTGTTTCCCGAGGCCGAGCTGGTCAAGTGTCCGATGGCAGACGGCGGTGAAGGTACGCTGGATGCAATTCTGGCTTCTGTCGATGGTGAGCGGTGCAACAGCCTAGTCACTGGGCCGCTGGGCGATATAGTTGACGCAAGCTGGGCCTGGCTTCCGCAATCGCGCACCGCGATCATCGAAATGGCGGAGGCCAGCGGCCTTCAACTAGTCCCTGTCGCACAGCGAAATGCTTGCCTGAGCTCGAGTCGCGGCACCGGTGAGTTAATTCTCGAAGCCTTAGATATGGGTGCGCGATGTATTGTGCTTACCTTGGGCGGCAGTGCTACCAACGATGCCGGCACCGGCATGCTGGAGGCGCTTGGTGTACGTTTTTGGGATTCAGACCAGTCGCCATTGCCGCCTGGCGGGCAAGCATTGGCAAGACTGGACAGAATCGACCTCAGTAACATGGATCCCCGCCTCGTTGAGGTGGATTTCGAAGTGATGGTCGACGTTGACAACCCGTTATGCGGCCCCAGCGGAGCTTCGCATACTTACGGACTACAGAAAGGGGCAACTCAAACAGAGTTAGCCGTACTGGACGCCGCCCTTGCTCACTTTGCTGACTGTTGCCAAGCGCTGTTCCGTAAGGACGAACGTGAATATCCGGGTTCCGGCGCAGCAGGTGGTCTCGGCTTCGCGGCGCGCACGTTTCTCCAGGCTAAGTTTCGTCCCGGTATTGAGATGGTTGCAGATCTGGTTCAACTAGCACGGCATATTGAGGATGCGGATTTAGTTATCACCGGAGAGGGCTGCTGCGACGCGCAGTCTCTGCGTGGGAAGACGCCCTTTGGGGTGGCCCGGATTGCGCGCCAATATCATGTTCCAGTTTTCGTTCTGGCCGGCACGCTGGGAGAGGGGTACGCCGATCTCTACTCACACGGTATCGATGCCGCTTTTTCAATTGCCTCCGGCCCTATGACTCTCGATGAAGCCTGTCAGCAAGCTCCGATGCTTTTACAAGCGTTAGCGCGAGACATTGGCAGAGTGTTTCGGTTAACCATAGAACTGCACAAATAAAGCTTACGTTATTCAGTGCTTGCTCCTGGCCGATAGCTGCTTGTCGTCACAGGCTGCAATCGGCCAAAAGCGGCCTGCCGCAACCAGTCTGAACTTGGGGGCATGCAGGATCGGCTGAATGCCGTGGCGGTAGCCTGTAGCACTGCAGAACCTTGCAGGTCGGGGCTTCCAACGATAAAAGGACAACTGCTGGCAATCAGATCAGCACAAAGGGATTTTCATGACCGTTGCCAACCCACAGAAAAAAGCTCTCACCGACAATCAGCGCCGAATCCTCAGCGACCTACTGCGAAAGCAGGACAAGGTTTTCATCAGTTTGATGAGCAAAACAAAGAGCGTCGAGGAGTCCGTTACGGTATCGGACAAGCTTTCAACGAACCTTGATTTCCAGAAGAAGTTAATGGCCTCGTTTGACCGACTCAAGAAGGCCTGCATGGATGAAGGCGTTTACTTGCCAGTGTTTGAGGAGGCTGAGAAGCAGGCCGGCTATTACGTTCGGGCTATTGTGGCAGGGCAGCCGAGATGGCATGTCCGTGAAAATATCAATTCGGCCAGATGCAGTTTCTTCTACGCGCTGCTAATTGACAGCCGAAATGTCGTGTTTGATTTCGTGCCTTTTCCGACACTTGAATAGAAAGTTCCAAGTAGCCAGGTAATCCCCCCAAGGTGAGCACAGCAGCGCTGTTAAGGGAACGACGTCTCTCCGTTTCAGTCGCACTGGCTATAAGAGTCAACTCAGAACTGTAATAGAGCTGCTGGTTCAGGCCGGTCTCGACAGGCTGCTCCTGGCCGAAACCCGCCATCCCCACCGCCCCCACGTCAGCGATGAGCGCCCTCTGGGTCGAGACGGCCCCGTCCGGCTCGGTGCGCAGCACGCCAGCGCGACCCGGCCCAGCCGGGTGACGCCCGATCTTTTGCTCTTTTGCTCTTTTGCTCTTTCGCTTCCGCTCCCTGTTCCAGTCTTAGGGGTTATCGACACCCTTCGGAAACCCCGCAACCACACCCCACCGCGACCTCACGCACCTACCTACGCCGGGCATTTGCCGCTACAGTGCCGATAGCCCCGTAGTCTGTTGCAAGGATCGCCGTCCGGATGGCTTCACCGTCTCAACCCAAAAGCCTGATCTTCGATCTGGAAGTCGCCCCCGGCAAAGCCGACCAACCCGACCGCATCTTCATGGTCGGTGCCCTGCGCCCCGACACGGGCGAGGAACTCGAACGCAAGGTCGACAAGGATCTGCCCAGCGTTCTCGACGCCTTGGACAGCCTGGGGCAGGGCGCAAGCTTTGTGCTCGGCCACAACGTCATCGACCATGACCTGCCGATCCTCAAACAACAGGCGCCCCAGCTATCCCTGCACCAGCTCCCGGTGATCGACACCCTGCGCCTGTCGCCTTTGGCCTTTCCGCAAAACCCGTATCACCGTCTGGTCAAGGACTACAAACTGATTCGTGACAGCCTCAACTCACCGCTGTCGGACTGCCGCTCCACGCTCACCCTGTTCAACGACCAGCGCCTGGCCTTCGCCGAGCTCAACACGAGCCACCAGGCCGAGCTCCTGTGCTACCAGACACTGCTGGCCCCAACACTCAAAAGTGACCTGGGCTCGTTCTTCGCCTCGCTCAGCGGCAAAAGCCCCAGACCGGTCACCGAACTACGCAGCCTCATCCCCGAGCTTCTCAGAGAAACCGACCCGACCCTGACCCGTGCCCTCAAGGTCTGCAGCACCCGCCTGGAGCAGCTGCTCGAAACCGACCTGCTGGACGAGTCCCTGCATTGGCCCCTGGCCTATGCATTGGCCTGGCTACGGGTCTCGGGCGGCAACTCGGTGCTGGCGCCCTGGGTGCGTCACCAGTTTCCGGACGTCGGTCGACTGATCGCCGAGCTGCGCGACACGCCCTGTGGTCAGGCGAACTGCGGTTACTGCAGCACCACCCACGACCCACGCCACGAGCTCAAGCGTTACTTCGGCTTCGACGACTTTCGTACCGAACCTGACGGCCGCACTTTGCAGCACGACGTGGTGCTGGCGGGCATGCAAAGCAAGCACGTGCTGGCCATTCTCGCGACGGGAGGGGGCAAATCGCTGTGCTACCAGCTCCCGGCCCTGAACCGTTTTCACCGCAACGGCAGTCTCACGGTGATCATCTCGCCGCTGCAGTCCTTGATGAAGGACCAGGTCGATGGCCTGCTGGCCCGCAACGTCCAGTGCGCCGCCACCCTCAATGGCCTCCTGACCATGCCCGAGCGGGCCGAGGTGCTGGAGAAAATTCAGCTGGGGGACGTGGGCATCTTGTTGGTCTCGCCCGAGCAGTTTCGCAACAAGGCCTTCCGCCGGGCCATTGCCCAGCGCCAGGTCGGCGCCTGGATCTTCGACGAGGCCCACTGCCTGTCCAAGTGGGGCGCGGACTTTCGCCCGGACTACCTCTACGTCTCGCGCTTCATCAAGCATTTCCCCGGTGACGGCGCGCTGGCCGCCATCGGTTGCTTCACCGCCACGGCCAAGCCCGATGTGCTGGAAGACATCGAGCAGCACTTCAAGGATCAGCTCGACATCACCTTCGAGCGCTTCATCGGGACCCACGAGCGCACCAACCTGCACTTCGAGGTACTGCCTTGCGCCCGAGCCGAAAAGCGTCACCACACCCAGGCGCTGCTCGAAGACGAACTGGGTCGGAACGAGGGCGGGGCAGTGGTCTTCGTCTCCAGCCGCAAGGGCGCCGAGGAACTGGCCGACTTTCTGATTGGCCATGGCTGGGCCTGCAAGTACTTTCATGCCGGGCTCGAGCCCCACGAGAAAAAGGACATTCAGGACGCATTCAAGAGCGGCGAACTCAAGATCATCGTGGCCACCAATGCCTTCGGCATGGGCGTGGACAAGTCCGACATTCGCCTGGTGGTGCATGCCGACATTCCAGGCTCGCTGGAAAACTACCTGCAGGAAGCCGGCCGGGCGGGGCGCGACCAGGGCGAGGCGCGCTGCGTACTGCTGTACGACGCTCAGGACATCGAAAATCAGTTCGGCATGTGCGAGGGCTCGAAACTGACCCTGCGCGACATTCAGCAGATCCTGCGCAAACTGCGCAAGGAGAGCGAGCGGCGCAAGGGCGGCAAAGTCGTCATCACCGCCGGCGAAGTGCTGATGGACGAGCAGGTCGAGACGAGCTTCGAAGCCGGTGAGCGCGACGCCGAAACGAAGGTCGTCACGGCCGTGGCGTGGCTCGAGCGCGGGCAGTTTCTAAGGCGTGAGGAAAACCAGACCCAGATCTTCCCCGCGAGCCTGAAGCTCTCGAAAGAGGAGGCCGACAAACGCCTGGCCAACGCCAAATTACCGGCCCGTAGGCTGGAAGAGTTCAAGGCCATTCTGAGTTTTCTCTATGACGCGAGCGCGGATGAGCGCATCAACACCGATGCGCTGATGGCCCTGACCAGCCTCACGTCCGAAGAGGTCACCGCGACTCTGCGGCAGATGGAAGATTTAGGCCTGCTGGTCAACGACTCCAAGCTCACCCTCTACGTGCGCCACGGCGTGGTCGGACCGTCCACACAGCGTCTGCAAGCCACGCTGGAGCTCGAGTCGGCGCTGTTCGATCTCTTGCAGGAGCAGGCACCCGAGGCCGAGAGCGGCGACTGGCAGGATCTGAACCTGCCGCTGCTGACCGCAGCGCTCAAAACCGCCACCGGCAATCAGGAACTCATACCGCTGCACGTACTGCGTCTGCTCCGCAGCCTCGCTCAGGATCACGACAGCGAGACGCAACTGCGCAGCAGCTTCGAGCTGCGCCAGATCAGCCAGGACTTTCTCAAGCTGCGCATCCGCGGTGGGTACAACTGGCGGGGTATTCAAGGGCTGGGGGAGCGCCGTCGTGCCCTGGCCGCGGTGGTGCTGCCGTTTCTGATCGGCAAGCTGCCGCCGGGCTCGCGCAGCAAGGACCTGTTGGTCGACACCACGTTCGGTGAACTCATGGACCTGATCGACCAGGACCTGGACCTGCGCAGCCGCATCCCGGAATCCCAGCGCCGCAAAGCCATCGAGCACGTGCTGCTCTATCTGCACAAACAAGACGTACTGACCCTCAACCACGGCATGACGGTGATGCGTCGCGCCATGACCATCGAAGTCGAGCCGGACAAGCGCACCGGGTACCTCAAAGACGACTATCAGCGCCTGGATGAGCACTACCGGGAGAAGCGCATTCAGGTGCACGTGATGCGCGAGTATGCCGAGGTTGCACTGGGCTCGATGCGCGAAGCCCGCGACCTGGTCAAGCACTACTTCACCCTGGCCAAACAGGAGTTCATTCGGCGCTACTTCGCCGGCCGCGAGGAGGTACTCAAGCTTGCCACCAGCGAAGAGTCCTGGCGCAGCATCGTCGAGAAACTGAGCGCCGCCCAGCGGGTCATCGTCTCCGATGACGATGACGTCAACCGCCTGGTGCTTGCAGGCCCCGGCTCGGGCAAGACACGGGTCATCGTTCACCGCATTGCGTATCTGCTACGCGTACGCCGGGTTCCGGCACGCTGCATCGTCGCGCTGACCTTCAACCGGCATGCCGCGAATGAGATCAAGCAGCGCCTGCTGAAGCTGGTCGGGCCTGATGCGTTCGGGGTCAACGTCATGACCTATCACCGCATGGCCATGCGCCTAACGGGAACCCGCTTCGAACGCGGCGAGACGGTCGAGGAGGGGCGGCTCGCCCAGGTGATGAGCGAGGCCGTCGAGCTGCTCGAAGGCAAGCGTCAGGTCGAGGGCGAGGATGACCTGCGCGAACAGTTGATGCGCGGGTACCGCTACATCCTGGTCGACGAGTACCAGGACATCGACGACCTGCAATACCGCCTGGTCAGTGCCCTGGCAGGGCGCAAGGCCGAGGAAGAAGGGCGCCTGTGCATCTTGGCGGTGGGCGACGACGACCAGAACATCTACGCCTGGCGCGACACCAACAACCGGTACATCGAGCGCTTTCGCGAAGACTACTCGGCGTCGACCAGCTATCTGGTCGACAACTACCGCTCCAGTGCCCGCATCATCGAAGCCGCCAACAGCGTCATTGGCCGTAACCCGGATCGCCTGAAACAGGATCACCCCATTCAGATCGACACGGCCCGTCGTGAGCGCCCCAAAGGTGGCGACTGGGAGAGCCTGGATCCGGAGCGGGCAGGGCGGGTGCTGCGTTTGAGGATCGACGCCGAAGACGATGCTCGCGCAAACGTTCAGGCCCAAGCGGCGATGGCCGAGCTGCAACGGCTGCTCACACTGGACACCATGGAATGGCAGGGCTGCGCCGTACTGGCGCGCACCCACCAATACCTGCTCCCGGTTCAGGCCTGGTGCGAGGCGCACGGCGTGCCGTACTGCCTGGCCGCGGACAAGGACAGTGCATTGCCACTTACGGCCCAGCGGGGCTTCGTGCGCGCGGTCGAAGGGCTACGCGCAATCACCGAACCGGTCACGGCGGCCGAAGCATGGACACGTCTGAGCGAGGCGGCCCTTGCACCGGATTGGTACGGCTTCTTCATGACCGCATTCGACCAGCTTACTGCCGAGTTCGGGCAATGCCCGCTCGCCGCCCACACGCTGATCGACTGGCTCTACGACTACGCACGCGAGCTGCGCCAACAACCAAAACAGGGGCTGTACCTGGGCACGGTGCACTCGGCCAAGGGGCTGGAGTTTCGGCACGTGGTAGTGCTGGACGGTGGATGGTCCTCGCAGCC
>OGCL01000765.1_pt1 | contig 31790 bp, 28 predicted proteins | sample 1570041 | NCBI WGS metagenome assembly OGCL01 (sample SAMN06266162, study PRJEB24511) | hot springs metagenome | isolation source: Hot spring water | place: South Africa: Limpopo | collected 2015-06-22 | reverse complement strand
TTCGTCCCGTCGAAACAGGCGGCAGCCACTCGGACCTCCAGCCGCTAGGGCCGCCTCTCGAACGCCCCGCACGCGCCACCGCGCCGGTCTCTGCCGAGCGGTCCGCGACGGCGAGCTTTCTCGTCGCTTCCGCGATGCTGGGTGCCGCTTTCTGCTACGCCGCGGTGGGCCACGGCGGTGCTTCGGCCTACCTCGCGGTGATGGCGCTTGCGAACTTCGCGCCCGCCGAGATGCGGCCCGTGGCGCTCGTGCTGAACATGGTCGTCTCGGCGGTGGCGACGCTCAGCTTCAGCTTGGCGGGCTATTTTGCACCGCGCCTGTTTCTGCCGCTCGCTGCGGCCTCCGTGCCGGCAGCGGCGATCGGCGGCGCCCACACCCTGCCGGTCGGCGCGTTCGGCATGCTCGTCGGCGCAACGCTGCTCTGGGCCGCCGGGCAGATGTGGCTTAGCGCCCGTCGACCCGAGCAAGTCGCGCCGCTACGGCAGGCGCCGGCGTCGCTGCTTGTGCTCATCGGCGGGACCGTCGGACTGCTCTCGGGCTTGACGGGCGTCGGCGGCGGCGTCTTTCTCAGTCCGCTGCTCCTCTTTTTGGGCTGGGCCGGGGCGCGGCAGTCCGCCGCAGTCACCGCACCGTTCGTCTTCCTCAACTCGGCCGCCGCGTACCTGACATGGACTTGGCAAAACCCCTCTCCGCTTCCGGATGACACGGTGTGGTTCGCCGTCGCCGTGCTCAGCGGTGGATGGGTCGGTGCGTGGAGCGGGAGCCAGCGTTTCGGAATCCCGATCCTGCGGCGCTTTCTCGCTGTGGTGATCGCGATCGCGGGCGCGAAGATGCTCCTTGTGTGAGCGCGGCATAATAGCGGCCACCACGCAGCGCACCGGTGAAGGGCATGGGCGACTATTACGATCCCGACGACCTTAAAAAATTCGGCGCGATCGGGCAGCACGCGAAAACTCTCGCCGAAGCCTTTTTTCGTTACTACGGCGAGGCCACCGGCGCCGACGGGGCGCTGACGCGGCGCGAGAAAGCGCTTATTGCGCTTGCGCTCGCACATGCGCAGAGATGCCCCTACTGCATCGATGCCTACACGACGGCGTGCCTGGAAGCGGGCGCGAGTCCCGAGCAGATGATGGAGGCGGTGCACGTCGCAGCGGCGATGCAGGCCGGGATCACCCTCGTGCACGCGGTCCAGATGCACAATCACCTCGAAAAACTCGTGGTGTGAGCGCCACCGTCCTCCGCCCTTCTCAGCGAGTCGGTGCGCCGCCCGATTTTGCGGCGACACTCCAGGTGCACGCGCTGCGCGTCGTACCCCAGGCCGTGGACACGCTGCAGGTCAACATCACGCGGCGCTGCAACCAGGTCTGTCGGCATTGCCACGTCGACGCCTCGCCGGCCCGCGACGAAATGATGTCGCCCACGACGATGCAGGCCTGCCTCGACGTCCTTGCGCGACACGACGCGATGCGCGCGCTCGACGTCACGGGCGGCGCGCCCGAGCTGCACCCGCAGTTCGAATGGTTCGTCGCGCGCGCCCACGCGCTGGGAAAGCGCGTCATGGTGCGCCACAACCTGACGGTGCAGCTCGACGGCGATCCCCGTAGCGGCGTCTCGAAATCGCACCTGCCCGAGTTTTTCGCGCGCCACGGGGTGGGGGTGATTTGCTCGCTGCCCTATCACCAGGCAGGGCTCACGGACGCGCAGCGCGGCGCGGGCGTGTTTGCGAAAAGCCTGGAGGCGCTTCGTCGGCTCAACGCGGTCGGCTACGGCCGCGAGGGCAGCGGCCTTCTGCTGCACCTGGTCTACAACCCGGTCGGACCTTACCTGCCGCCGCCGCAGGCGGCGCTGGAAGCGGATTACCGGCGCGAGCTCGGCCGCCGCTACGGCATCGTGTTCAACCGGCTGTATACGATCACGAACATGCCGGTAAACCGTTTCCGCCAGCACCTCGAAAAAAGCGGCCAGTATGCGCGCTACCTCGAAAAGCTCGCCACCGCATTCAATCCTGCGGCGGCGGCGGCGGTGATGTGCCGCACGCTGATCAGCGTGGGTTGGGACGGCGCGGTGTACGACTGCGACTTCAACCAGATGGCGGGCCTTGTCGCGCGCGATCGCGAAGGGCGGGTGCTCCGCGTCGAAGACTTCGACCTGTCCCGGGTCCTTGGCCGGGAGATTCGTTTCGATGCGCACTGCTTCGGTTGCGCCGCGGGTGCCGGCAGTTCGTGCGGCGGGGCGACCACCTGAGCGACTGCGCGCGCGGCGTGCGTATCTTCGGTTTCGCAGGCTGGTCGGGCAGCGGCAAGACGACCCTCATCGAAGCCCTCATTCCACGCTTTGTCGGTCGGGGGCTGCGCGTCTCGCTCATCAAGCACGCGCACCACAGCTTCGACGTCGACCAGCCGGGCAAGGATTCGTACCGCCACCGGCGGGCCGGTGCGGCCGAAGTGCTCGTCACCTCGTCGCGGCGCTGGGTGCTCATCCACGAGCTGCGGGGGGCGCCGGAGCCGGTTTTCGAGGAGCAGCTGCGACGCCTCTCGCCCTGCGATCTCGTCCTGATCGAGGGTTTCAAGTTCGCACCGATCCCGAAGCTCGAGGTATGGCGCGCCGCCACCGGCGAACCCTTGCTCCATCCGAACGACCCGCATATCGTGGCGGTGGCGAGCGACGCACCGGTGGCGACGGCGTTGCCGGTTCTCGATCTCAACGACCACGATCGCATCGCCGGGTTCGTGCTCGCGCATACGGGGCTCGCGTGATCGAGACCAATCTCCTACCCGTCGAGGAGGCGCTCGAGCGGCTGCTCGCCGCCGCCCGACCCGTCGCCGACGTCGACGAGGTCGCTACGCTCGAGGCTTGCGGGCGCGTGCTCGCGCGCGCTCAGCGTTCCGGCCTGGATGTGCCGCCGCTCGACAATAGCGCGATGGATGGCTACGCCCTGCGTTGCGTCGACGTCCCGGTGGAGGGCGCGCGGCTGCGCGTGACGCAGAGGATCACGGCTGGAACGCTCGGCCGGCCGCTCGAACCGGGAACGGCGGCGCGCATCTTTACGGGGGCGCCCGTGCCAGACGGCGCAGACGCAGTGGCGATGCAGGAAGACTGCACCGAGGAGGACGGTGGGGTAGTCGTGCGCAAAGTGCCCGCGCCGGGGCAGTGGATCCGCCGCGCCGGCAGCGACGTGCGCCGCGGCGCTGTGGTCCTCGAGGCAGGGCGGCGACTTGCGCCGCAGGATATCGGCCTTGCCGCGTCCGTGGGTCTGGGCCGGCTGCCCGTGTACCGGCGCGTGCGGCTCGGCCTGTTGTTCACGGGCGACGAGCTTGTGACGCCGGGCGCACCGCTCCCACCGGGCAAGATCTACAACTCGAACCGCTATACGTTGACGGGACTTGCGCTTACCTTCGGCTGCGAACTGTGCGACTACGGCATCGTTCCGGACTCGCTCGAAGCGACGCGGGCGATGCTGCGACGCGCGGCCGCCGAATGCGATCTGATCGTCACTTCCGGCGGCGTCTCGGTGGGCGAAGCCGATTTCGTGCGGCCGGCCGTCGAAGCGGAAGGCGCGCTGCACATGTGGCGGATTGCAATGAAACCGGGACGGCCGCTCGCTTTCGGACGCATCGGTGAGGCCGCGTTCATCGGCTTGCCCGGCAACCCGGTGTCGAGCTTCGTCACCTTCCTGCTCTTCGTGCGTCCCTTCCTGCTTCGGACCCAGGGCGTGACCGACGTGATGCCCCGGGCCGTGGAGGCGCGCGCCGACTTCGACTGGAGCGAGCCGGATGTGCGCCGCGAATACCTGCGCGTAAAATGGAATGCGGAAGGGGGTCTAGACCTGTATCCGACGCAGGATTCGGCCGTGCTCACCTCGACCGTTTGGGCCGACGGGCTGGTCGACAACCCGCCGCGGCGTGTGATCCGACGCGGCGACCGGGTCAGCGTCCTGCCCTTTGCGGAGCTCTACCGGTGAAAGTGAAAGTGCTCTACTTTGCGAGCGTGCGCGAGCGCATCGGCTGCGACACCGAGGACGTCGAGCTGCCGGGCGAGTCGACCACGCTCGCTGCGCTGCGCGCCTACTTGCGGAGCCGCGGCGGCGCTTGGGCCGATACGCTCGCCGACGAACGGCCGCTGCGCGCGGCGGTCAACCAGGAGATGGCCGCCCCCGCGACTCCCGTGCGCTCGGGCGACGAGGTCGCTTTTTTTCCGCCGGTGACGGGCGGATGAAGATCCGCGTCCAGCGCGAAGACTTCGACCCCGGCACCGAGATCGCAGCCCTCGGGCGCGGTGCTTCGGCCGGCGCGGTCGCCACCTTCGTCGGATTGGTCCGGGAAGAGAGCGAAGGTGCACGCATCCGGACGATGACGCTCGAGCACTACCCGGGGATGACCGAGCGGGCGATCGGCACGATCGCGCAGGAGGCGTGCCGACGCTGGCGCGTACTCGACCTCACCGTGATCCACCGCGTCGGCGAACTGAAACCTGGCGACCGCATCGTGCTCGTCGCCGTCGCCTCCGCACACCGGGGCGACGCCTTCGCCGCCTGCGAGTTCATCATGGATTACCTGAAGACGCGCGCACCTTTCTGGAAGAAGGAAAACACGGCTCTGGGCGCGCGGTGGGTCGAAGCGCGCGCAAGCGACGACGCGGCCGCGGCACGCTGGGAAGAAGCCGTCCGCAAGGCGGGCTGATGCCGAGCTTCGCCGCGGTCGCCGCGGTCGGGATCGGCGCCGCGCTGGGAGCGTGGCTGCGCTGGGTGCTCGGGGGGTGGCTCAATCCCCTTTTGCCGCCGCTTCCGCTCGGCACGCTCACGGCGAACCTCGTTGGCGGCTACGGGGTGGGGCTCGCCGTCGCGTACTTCGCCGAGCATTGGGCGGTGGCCCCGGAGTGGCGACTGTTCCTGATCACGGGTGTGCTCGGTGGTCTGACGACCTTTTCTACTTTCTCGGCCGAGGCGGTCGCGCTCCTTTCGCGTGCACAGTACGGATGGTGGGCGCTGCACACTGTCGCGCATCTGGCCGGTTCGCTCGCGATGACGCTCGCCGGCATTCTCACCTGGAATCTCTGGCGCGGCTGAGGCGATGCGGGGCGTGGTGCTGCGCTTTTTCGTGCACGAGGGCGAGCGCCACGCACACCAGCTCCTTTTCGAGTGGCTGCTTGCCGAGGCGCAGCGTACCGGGCTGCCGGGGGGTCGGCGTTCCGTGCGATCGCAGGCTACGGCCGGCACGGCGTACTGCACGAACAGACGTTTTTCGAGCTCGCGGGAAACCTCCTGGTTCAAGTAGTTTTTTTCACCACCCGGGAACTCGCCGAAGCGCTGCTCACGCGCGTCGCGGCCAAAGGGCTGCGGCTCGTCTATTCGATTTCCGAAACCGAGTTCGGGATAACCGAGCCGCCCGCAGCGGCGGGCTAGCCGCCAGTGTTCCCCACCCGGGACGGGAAGGCTCCAGCTCTCCCGCACCCGTGTGGGCGCTCGGTGTCGTGAGCCTGCTGATGGTCCTCTCGACCAGAGCGATTCCCAGCCTGCTCCCGCTTTTCATGGTCAGCACGGAAATCGTCCCGCCGCCGCCCGCGTTGCAGGCGATCCACAGCCTGCTCCCCTACTTTTCACGGTCAGCGCCTGAGGCGCCCCGGCCCTTGCGGTCGGCGCAGTCGAAAAGGTAGGAGAAGCGGTCGTGCCCGCGATGCAGACGACGGCCGGCGCGCGATGCAATAGCAGCGGCGGTGTCACGAGCGCGCCGCGAGCGCGGCCCGGATTTCGCCCAACTCGGCTTCCGCGAGGGTTTCCTTCTGCAGCAGCAGGCGCGCGCCGCGTTCCAAAAGAGCGCGTTCGCGCCGCAGCACGCCGAGCGCTTTGTCGTAGGCGCCCTGCACGATGTCGCGCACGGCAAGGTCGATCTCGCGCGCCGTCTCTTCGCTGTGTTCGCGCGCCGAGGGCGCACCCGGAACGGGGAGGAAGAGCTGGCGCTCCTCGTCGTAGGCGACGTGACCGAGCCCTTCGACCATGCCATAGCGCATCGCCATCGAGCGCGCGATGCCGGTGACCTTGGCGAGATCGTCCGCGGCGCCCGTCGACAGATGACCGAACACCAGCTCCTCGGCCGCGCGACCGCCGAGCAGGACGGCCATCTTGTTTTCCAGTTCCTCGCGCGTCATCAGGAAACGATCCTCGGTCGGCCGCTGGATCGTGTAGCCGAGCGCGCCGATGCCGCGCGGGATGATCGAGATTTTGTGCACCGGATCGCACCCAGGCAGGGACATCGCGACAAGGGCGTGCCCCATCTCGTGGTAGGCGACGACTTCGCGTTCGCGTTCATTGAGCACGCGGTTCTTCTTTTCGAGGCCGGCGACGATACGCTCGATCGCGTGCGTGAAGTCCTCCATCGTCACGGCATCGGCGCCCCGGCGGGTCGCGAGCAGCGCCGCCTCGTTGACGAGGTTGGCGAGATCAGCGCCCGAGAAACCGGGCGTGAGGCCGGCGAGCTTGTCGAGGTCCACGTCGTCGGCGCGCCGGATTCGCCGCACGTGCACGGCGAGGATCTGCACGCGACCCTTTTTGTCGGGACGGTCGACGAGCACTTGCCGGTCGAAGCGGCCGGCGCGCAGCAGCGCCGGGTCGAGGATCTCGGGCCGGTTGGTCGCGGCAAGGAGCACGAGACCGGTCGACGGGTCGAAGCCGTCCAGCTCGGCGAGCAGCTGGTTGAGCGTCTGCTCTTTTTCGTCGTGACCGCCGAGGGCAAACGTGCCGCGCGCCCGGCCTAGCGCGTCCAGCTCGTCGATGAAAATGATGGCGGGTGCTTTTTGCCGCGCCTGCTCAAAGAGGTCCCTCACGCGCGCGGCACCCACGCCGACGAACATCTCGACGAATTCGGAGCCGGAAATCGAGAAGAACGGCACTCCAGCCTCGCCCGCGACCGCGCGCGCGAGCAGTGTCTTGCCGGTGCCGGGCGGGCCGACGAGCAGCACCCCCTTGGGTACGCGGGCACCGAGCCGGCCGTACTTCTGCGGATCCTTCAGGAATTCCACGATTTCCCGCAGCTCCTCCTTGGCCTCGTCGACGCCGGCGACGTCGTCGAAAGAGACACCGGTCTCCTTCTCGACGTACACCTTGGCGCGGCTTTTGCCGACGCTCATGAAGCCGCCCATGCCCGTTTGGTTGGCGAAGCGCCGCACGAGGAAGAGCCACAGGCCGAAGAACACGAACGCCGGCACCACCCACGACAGCAGATCGCGCAGCCAGGTGCTTTCGTGCACGCGCGTGTAACGCACGCCGTACTTCGAGAGCCGCTCGGCGAGTTCCGGTGCAACGAGGTTCGCGATGGCGACCGTCTTGCCGCCCTCGGGCGAGCGCAGCTTGCCGATGACGCGCTCGCCCGAGACGACGACCTCCTCGATGCGGTTCTCCGCGAGCAGCCGCTCGAACTCGCTGTAAGGAACGATTTCGGTCTGCTGGAATTGGCCCCACCACTGCTGCAGCAGCAGGATCGCGAAGACGGCGAAGACGAGATAGACCAGGTCGAAAGTTTTCTTCGGCACGACGGCGCCCCGCGCTTGAATCCGGAGTTCCCGCCCCCACGTTGAACCCAGCCCTTCGGCACGGGGACGTGCAGCGATGCGATTCGACAAGTTTACGACGAAGCTCCAGGAGGCGCTGGCCGAGGCGCAGAGCCGCGCGCTCGGGGCGGATCATCCGTACATCGAGCCGACGCACCTCCTTGCCGTGCTGCTCGAGCAGGACGACGGCGCGGCAGCCTCGCTGCTGGCCCAGACGGGTGGAGACCTCGGACGGCTGCGCCAGGGGCTCGAGCGCGCGCTGCACGCTCTGCCGAGGGTCCAAGGCGGCACGCCGGGCGAAGTGCACGTCTCGCGCGAGCTCGCCAACCTGCTCAACGTCGCCGACAAGGAGGCGCAGAAGAGGCGCGACCAGTACATCGCCGCCGAGCTCTTCCTTCTTGCCGCCGCGCAGGACCCGGGTGCGACCGGCCAGCTGCTGCGCGACGCGGGAGTGGACGCGCGCGCGCTCGCGCGCGCGATCGACGCGGTGCGTGGCGGGCAGCCCGTCGGGTCGCAAGCCGAGGAGGCGCAGCGCGGCGCACTCGCCCGCTACACGCTCGATCTCACCGAGCGGGCACGGCAGGGCAAGCTCGATCCGGTGATCGGTCGCGACGACGAGATCCGGCGCGTCATCCAGATCCTGCAGCGGCGCACCAAGAACAACCCGGTGCTGATCGGCGAACCGGGCGTCGGCAAGACCGCGATCGTGGAGGGGCTTGCGCAGCGCATCGTCAACGGCGAGGTGCCCGAAAGCCTCAAGGGCAAGCGCGTGCTGGCGCTCGACATGGCGGCGCTTCTCGCCGGCGCCAAGTACCGCGGCGAGTTCGAAGAGCGGCTCAAGGCCGTGCTCAAGGAACTGGCGCAGGACTCCGGCCGCACGATCGTGTTCATCGACGAATTGCACACGATGGTGGGCGCCGGCAAGGCCGAGGGGGCGATCGACGCCGGCAACATGCTCAAGCCGGCGCTCGCCCGCGGCGAGTTGCACTGTGTCGGTGCGACCACCCTGAACGAATACCGTAAATACGTCGAGAAGGACGCCGCGCTGGAGCGCCGCTTCCAGAAAGTGCTCGTCGAGGAACCGTCCGTCGAGGCGACGATCGCGATCCTGCGCGGCCTGCAAGAGCGCTACGAGTTGCACCACGGCGTCGAGATCACCGATCCGGCCATCGTCGCGGCCGCCGAACTGTCGCATCGCTACATCAGCGACCGCTTCCTTCCGGACAAGGCGATCGACCTCATCGACGAAGCGGCGGCGCGCATCAAGATGGAGATCGACTCCAAACCCGAGGCGATGGATCGGCTCGAGCGGCGCCTGATCCAGCTCAAGATCGAGCGCGAGGCGGTGAAGAAGGAGCCGGACGAAGCCTCGCGCAAGCGCCTGGCGCTGATCGAGGAGGAAATCGCCCGGCTCGAGCGCGAATACGCGGACCTGGAGGAGGTATGGAAGGCGGAAAAGGCCCAGGTCGCGGGGGCGCAGAGCATCAAGGAGGAGCTGGATCGTCTGCGCACCGACATGGAGGCTGCGCGCCGCCGCGGCGACTGGCAACGCATGAGCGAACTGCAGTACGGACGCATTCCGCAGCTCGAGGCGCAGCTCCGGAAAGCGGAGGCGGGCGAAGCGAAAGGGCAGAAGCCGAAACTGCTACGCACGCAGGTCGGCGCCGAGGAGATCGCGGAGGTCGTCTCGCGCTGGACGGGCATCCCGGTGGCCAAGCTGATGCAAGGCGAGCGCACGAAGCTTTTACGCATGGAAGAGCGGCTGCACGAGCGCGTGGTGGGCCAGGACGAAGCGGTGCGTCTCGTGTCCGACGCGATCCGGCGCTCGCGCTCGGGCCTGGCGGATCCGCGCCGGCCCTACGGCAGCTTCCTTTTCCTCGGCCCCACCGGCGTGGGCAAGACCGAGCTGTGCAAGGCTTTGGCCGAGTTCCTGTTCGACTCCGAGGAGCACCTGATCCGACTCGACATGTCCGAGTACATGGAAAAGCACTCGGTCGCGCGATTGATCGGGGCACCACCGGGTTACGTCGGCTACGAGGAAGGGGGGCAGCTCACCGAGCAGGTGCGGCGCAAGCCCTACGCGGTGATCCTGTTCGACGAGATCGAGAAGGCGCATCCCGAGGTGTTCAACGCGCTGCTCCAGGTCCTCGACGAAGGCCGCCTCACCGATGGCCAGGGGCGTACCGTCGATTTCCGCAACACCGTGATCGTCATGACCTCGAACCTCGGCAGCCAGATGATCCAGCAGATGGCCAGCGACGACTACCAGGTCATCAAGCTCGCCGTCATGGGCGAGGTGAAAGCGCAATTCCGGCCCGAGTTCGTGAATCGGATCGACGAGATCGTCGTCTTCCACGCGCTCGGCGACGAGCACATCCGGCGCATTGCCCGCATCCAGCTGCGCCAGCTCGCGGCGCGGCTGGCGAAGATGGACTACGGTTTCGAGGTCACCGAGGCGGCGCTCGCCGAGGTCGCCAAGGCGGGCTTCGACCCGGTGTACGGAGCCCGGCCGCTGAAACGGGCGATTCAGGCCGAGATCGAGAATCCCCTCGCCCGGGCGATCCTCGAGGGCCGGTTCGCCCCCAAGGAGACGATCCGGGTGGACTACCGCGGCGGCAGGATCGTGTTCGAGAACGCGCCGGAGCGCGCGGCGGCCTGAACGAGCGCGGGTGTGGCTTCGGCGCGGATGCGGCGCGCCTGCTGCAACAGTTCCTCCCACATCCCGTCGGTGTCCTTGCGGAAGATGACGTCGAGGTCCGGGGCGAGCACGCTCCAGAGGCCGCGCTCGAGCTCGGCGCGCAGTTCGCCGGGCCGCCAGCCGACGTAGCCGACGTAATAGCGCGCTTCGTTGGGCGTGGTCTCGATCACGCGGTCGATCGTCGTCGCGCGAAAGGCGAGGTAAACGTTCTTCATCATCTGGACCGAGCCGACGCCGGGGTTCGTTTCCGAGCGCACGAGCGCGACCAGCGCACCGCGCGAGAAGGGTCCACCGTAGTAGACGGGCTCGACCACCTTTTTCGACGGCTCATGCTCCGGAAACAGGCTCCCCAGCGAGCGTCGCGTTGGCCGGTTGAGGATGACGCCGACGTGGCCGCCGTTCGCAATCGGTGCGGCAAGGAGCACCGTCTGTCTGTACTCGATGTCGCGAAACGCCGGATGCGCGACAAGGAGCACCGCCTCGTCGTCCTGCGCCCGCACCGGCGTCGCGCCGAAGGCGAGCGCAGCAAGCACAAGGAGCCAGGAGAATCGGGCCACCCCGCCCGCGGCATTCAACATGCGGCCTCCATGCAACGGGTGACATTCTGCGCCTGCAGGCGAACGGCTTGCAACCCTCCCGCCGGCCGGCGGTGCGCGCGTCGCTCTTCCACGGGTGCGCCCGAGTCGCACGCGGCCGCCACGCACGCGGCGGCGATCGGTCATGCGCGCACCGGCACCGTCCCTATGCGGCGGCCGACTGTGCCGCCATGGCGCCGCTGCCGATGGCTGGTGCGACTCGCCGCCCAGGGCGCGCGGGCCGGATTCGGCGGCCCCCCGTGGCCAAGTATGCGCTTGCGCCGCGTAACAGCGTGAGTCAGCGCAGCGGCCGGATCGGCACCCGTGTCGTTTCGCCGATCAAGCGGAAGAGCGCCCACCGGCCGTTCGTTTCCCGGCACATGCCGTAACGGAACGGCCAATTTCCCCGCCCGGGCACGTGAAAGCGTAGATCCTGGAACCACGCGCAAGTCGCGCTCCCCGACTCGACGCGGTAAAGGACCGGCTCCTCGGCGAACCAGCGGAAAAAGGCCAGTTCGGGCCGTGCCCAGGCTTCGCGCGCGAAAGACCGCACCGGCTCCTGGTCGCCGAAGCGGGCAAGGCGCTCCCATTTTGCCGCGGCGAGCGGCCGGTGCACGGCGTCGAGCTGCGCAAGAAAGGAGCCTTCGGGCCAGGGCGAGCGAGCTTCCTTGCGCGCGAGGTTGACGAAGCTGTAACGCACCTCGTCCCCGTCAGCGACGATCACCATCCAGTTGAAAGGAGAGACCGGCCGCGGCAGCGCCTTCACCGTCGCGGTGGCGAGCCCCTCGCGCCGCGCCATCTGCTCGCCCCAAGCCTGCGCCCGCTCGAGCAGCACCCACTGGAAGACGACGTAGGCAAGGAGCGCCGCGCTACCGGCCGCTGCCGCCGCCCGGCGCCACGGCAGCAGCCAGGAGGCGGCGAGTGCTGCGACGATGACGGCGGTGAACCAGGGATCGATGATGAAGGTCGTCCCGAGCGAATAACGCGTATCCGAGAGCGGCGCAAAGATCATCGTGCCGTAGGCGGTGATGAGGTCGCCTGCGATGTGCAGCGCAATCGACATTGCGGTCACCGGGAAATACGCCTGCCACGGCCGATCCCGCCGCCAGAGCAGGCGCGCAAGGTGCGCAAGCAGCCACGCCCAGAGCGGAAGCATCACGAACGAGTGGGTAACGCCGCGGTGGTAGAGGAGAAGCTCGACAGGGCCAAGCGTGCCGACGATGAAGTCGAGGTCCGGCGCCGCGGTGGCAAGAAATCCGACCGCGGTGCGCCGTCCCAAGGGAAGCGCTTCCGGCCGCTCTCGGCGCGGCGCGGTCGCGCGGGCGAGCAGCGCACCCGAGAGCGCGTGCGTCAGGGTATCCATGCACCGATGATAGCCTCGGACGAGGTCGCCCCGACGCAACCTCGGCTGCTCGCGCAAGCCGCTGCAGCGATGCGCGCCCGGGTGCGCGCTATGCTAACGGTTCCCGCCGAGGGGAGGCCGATGAAGTCCTACCGCAAGGAGCTCTGGTTCGAGACGCCGACTCGGCGCGCGTTCGTCAACATCACGCGCGAGGTCGAACGCTGCGTGGCCGAGTCGGGGATCCGCGAAGGGCTGTGCCTCGTCAATGCGATGCACATCACCGCTTCGGTCTTCATCAACGACGACGAGACCGGTCTGCACGAGGACTTCGAGAGGTTTCTCGAGCGGCTCGCACCGCACGCGCCGGTCGCGCAGTACCGCCACAACCGCACCGGCGAGGACAACGCCGATGCGCATCTCAAGCGCCAGCTCTTTGGCCGCGAGGTCGTGGTCGCCGTCAGCGAGGGCAGGCTCGACTTCGGCCCGTGGGAGCGCATCTTCTACGGAGAATTCGACGGCCGGCGCCGCAAGCGCGTGCTCGTCAAGATCATCGGGCAGTAACGGGGCGGCCGGCGGCCGCAAGGTGCGCGGCGCGCTCAATGCGCAGCGACCGTCAGCCGCCGAAGGCGGCGATGCCCGTGATGGCGCGACCGAGGATGAGCGCGTGGATGTCGTGCGTGCCCTCGTAGGTGTTGACCACTTCGAGGTTCACCAGGTGGCGCACGACCCCGTATTCGTCCGAGATGCCGTTGCCGCCCAGCATGTCGCGCGCCATGCGGGCGATCTCGAGCGCCTTGCCGCAGGAATTGCGTTTGAGCAGGGAGGTTGCCTCGACAGGCGCGGTGCCGGCCTCCTTCATGCGGCCGAGCCGCAGGCAGGCCTGCAGACCGATCGCGATTTCCGTGAGCATGTCGGCGAGCTTTTTTTGCACGAGCTGGTTCGCCGCGAGCGGCCGGCCGAACTGACGGCGCTCGAGCACGTAGGCGCGCGCTCGCCGGTAGCAGTCCTCGGCTGCGCCGAGCGCACCCCAGGCAATTCCGTAGCGCGCCGAGTTGAGACAGGTAAACGGCCCTTTGAGCCCGCGCACCTCGGGGAACGCGTTCTCTTCGGGGCAGAACACGCCGTCCATCACGATCTCGCCGGTCACCGAGGTGCGCAAACCCACCTTGCCGTGGATCGCCGGCGCCGACAGGCCCTTCATGCCCTTTTCGAGCACGAAGCCACGGATCGGGCCGACGTGGCCGTGCGCGTCCGTTTCCTTGGCCCAGACGACAAAAATGTCGGCGAGCGGTGAATTGGTGATCCACGTCTTCGTGCCGGAAAGACGGTAGCCGCCGGGAACGCGCTGCGCGCGCGCCTGCATCGAGCCGGGGTCGGAGCCGTGGTTCGGTTCGGTCAGACCGAAGCAGCCGATCCCCTCGCCGCGCGCGAGCCGGGGCAGGTACTTCTGACGTTGCGCCTCGGTGCCGAACTCGTAAATCGGCAGCATTACCAGCGAGGACTGCACGCTCATCATCGAGCGGAAGCCGGAGTCGACGCGCTCGATTTCGCGCGCGATCAGTCCGTAGCTCACGTAGCCCAGGCCCGGTCCGCCGTATTCGGCCGGGAGGGTCGCGCCGAGCAGCCCCATTTCGCCCATCTCGCGGAAGACCGCCGCATCGGTCTTTTCGTGCCGGAACGCCTCCAGCACGCGGGGTGCCAGCTTGCCCTGCGCGTAGGCGCGTGCCGCGTCCCGCACGAGCCGTTCGTCCTCGGTGAGCTGGTCGTCGAGCCGCAGCGGATCCTCGGCATCGAAGGCGGGGCGAAGGTCGGTCTTCTCGGCGGCGGTCATCCGGACACCTCCACGATCGATTTTAAACCCCGCTGCGGCGGCACCGCCTCAGTCCGAGGCCCGTTCGAGGATCAGCGCGAGCCCCTGGCCAACGCCGATGCAGAGGGAGACGGCGGCGTAGCGCGCTCCGGTCTGCTGTAGCTGGCGCGCGGCGGTGAGCGCAAGGCGCGCACCCGAACAGCCGAGCGGATGGCCGATCGCGATCGCGCCGCCGTTCGGGTTGACGCGGGGATCGTCGAAGTCCAGACCGAGCAGCTTCAGGCAGGCGAGCACCTGGCTTGCGAAGGCTTCGTTGATCTCGATCACGTCCATGTCCGAGAGCGAGAGCCTCGCCCGTTCGAGCGCGCGCGGTATCGCATAGGCCGGTCCCACCCCCATGATGCGCGGCTCGACGGCCGCGGCGGCCGAAGCCAGGATGCGCGCAAGCGGCTTGCGGCCGCGCCGCTCGCCCCACGGGCGGCTGGCGACGACCAGGGCCGCTGCGCCGTCGTTGACGCCGGAGGCATTGCCGGCGGTGACGACCCCGCCCTCGAACAGGGGCTTGAGGCGCGCGAGCGCCTCGAGCGTGGTGTCGCGGCGCGGATGCTCGTCGCGCTCGACGAGGACCGGCTCCGCTCCTTTCTCTTTGGCCGGCACGCGGACGGGATAGATTTCGCCGCGGAAGAAGCCTTCTGCCTCGGCGCGCGCGTATTTTTTCTGGGACGCGAGGGCGAAGCGGTCGGCCTGCTCGCGCGTGATACCGAATTCGCGCGCGACGTTGTCGCCGGTTTCCGGCATGGAATGGTCACCGTAGCGGGCGCGAAAGCGCGCATTCGTAAAGCGCGAGCCAATGGTCGAGTCGTACATCTTGACGTCGCGCGCAAACGGCGTTTCGGCTTTGCCGATGACGTAGGGCGCGCGCGTCATGCTCTCGACGCCACCGGCGATGTAGAGCTCGCCTTCGCCGCAACTGACCGCGCGCGCGGCGTCGGCCACCGCCTGCAGGCCCGAGGCGCAGAGCCGGTTCACCGTCACCGCCGGCACCGAAGGCGGGAGGCCGGCGAGCAGGGTGGCGAAGCGCGCGACGTTGCGGCAGTCTTCGCCCGCCTGCGTCACGCAGCCGAGCACCACGTCGGCGATCTCGTCCGCTTCGATCGCGTTGCGGCGCACGACTTCGGCGAGCGCATGCGCGGCGAGGTCGTCGGGGCGCACGGCCGCGAGCGCACCGCCATGCCGGCCGATGGGCGTGCGCACGCCTTCGTAGAGATAAGCGTCAAGCATCGAGTCCCTCCGGAGCGAGCAAGGACAGGCCGAGCCGCGCCCGGCGTACGAGCCAGGGGCTCGGTCGATAGCGTGGCTCGCGGTAGAGCGCGTGCAGCGCCTCGAGGATGGCAAGGACCTTGGCCGGGCCGAGGGCATCGCCCATCGCAAGCGGTCCCTGCGGGTAGTTCAGACCGAGGACCACCGCCCGGTCGAGGTCTGCGGGCGCGGCGATTCCCTGCTGCACGATGTCGCAGGCGATGTTGACGATCTGGGCGACAACGCGCTGCGCGACGAAGCCGGGAGAATCCCGGATGACGCTCACCGGGGTGCCGTCGGCGGCAAGCAGCCCGTGCGCGGCCGCCCTCACGTCGGGGTGCGTGCGCGGCGTCGTCATGAGCGTGCGCCGGCGGGCAAAGCCAAAGAGGGGATCGACCGCGACCGTGCGCGTAGCGTCCAGGCCCAGCCGCAGCGCCGCCGAGGTCGCGTCCTCGCCGATCGGCGCGACGAAGCACACCGCTTCGGGTGTCGGCCGCCCGTCGGCCTGGACCGCTGCCCCCAATCGCGTCAGCAGCTCGCGCACATCCCCCGCCTGCGGCTCGACCCAGACCGTGCGCGCGCGCTCCGCCGGCGGAGGCGCTTCCGGCGGCAACTCGGCGCGGTCCCCGTCGTAGCGGTACCAGCCCCGACCCGTCTTGCGGCCGAGCAGACCCGCTGCGACGCGCACCTCGAGAAAGTGGAAGGGCCGGAAACGCGGCTCGTGGAAGTACTGCTCGTAGAAGGATTTCTGCACGGCGTGGTTGACGTCCAGCCCGACCAGATCCATGAGGGCGAAGGGTCCCATGCGGAATCCGGCCGCGTCGACCAGGATGCGGTCGATGGTCGCAAAATCCGCGATGCCCTCGGCGAGCAGGCGCAACGCCTCGGGCACGTAGCCGCGACCCGCGTGGTTGACGACGAAACCCGGCGTGTCCCGGCACCGCACGGGCGTGTGGCCGAAGCGCTCAGCGAGCGCAGCGAGCGCGGCGCAGGCGCGTGCATCGGTGCGCTCGCCCGCGACCACCTCGACGACGCGCATGAGCGGCACCGGGTTGAAGAAGTGCCAGCCGGCGACGCGCTCCGGACGGCGGCAGGCTGCCGCCAGACGAGTCACCGAAAGCGACGACGTGTTCGTCGCGAGGACGCACTCGGCTGCGACGATCGCTTCGAGCGCCCGGAACAGCTCCTGCTTGGCGTCGAGTTCCTCGACGATCGCCTCGACGACAAGCTGCGCCGGAGCGAAAGCCTCGAGCGCATCGACCGGTGCGATGCGCGCAAGCGCACGCTCGCGCGCTTGCGCTTCGAGCCTTCCCCTCGCAACGAGGCGCGCCAAGGCGGCGTCGATGGCCGATTTTGCCTCGGCTGCGGCGCCCGGCCGTGCGTCGTAGACGAGGGTGCGGACGCCGCATTGCGCGAGCACCTGCACGATGCCACGCCCCATGGTGCCGGCGCCGGCGACGGCGGCGACCAGATCGTCACGACGGGCGTCGAACACGCGAGCATTCTACGATGCGGGACTATAATGCCCGCGAAACGGGCGCACAGCCTCCGCAGGACCGCGCAGGAGGAGGGCATCATGACGTACCGCAGGATTCTTCTCGCCTACAACGGCACGCAGGAGGGTCGGCGGGCGCTCCTCGAATGCGCGGACCTCGCCCGCTTCCTGCAGGCCGAGACGCACCTGCTCGCGGTGGCGAGCATGCCGCCGAGCCTCTACCTCACCGAGGGCTTCGTGCCCGAGGAGCTGCTGGAAGAGGAAAAAAAGCGCACCCAGCAGATCCTCGACGAGGGCGTGAAGACGCTCGCCGAGCGCGGGTTCCAGGCGACGGGGCACCTCGCGGTCGGTGAGCCGGTCGAGGAGATCTGCCGCGTTGCGCGCGAACTCGGCGTCGAGCTGATCGTGGTCGGGCACAACCAGAAGACTTCGTTCGCCGCGCGCTGGTGGAAAGGCTCGGTCGGCGCGGCGCTCATCGATTACGCGCCTTGCAGCGTGCTGATCGCGCTGTCGCGCAATTAGCGCTGACCTCCGCAGCGCCGCGTCGCACCCTGCGCCGCGCACGGGCCGCGCCGTGAGGCCGCGCGCCGCCGTTGCACGCGCCGCCTGCGTCGCGTGCGCGACGATCGTCGCGCCCGACCGCGCACAAAGCGACAACGCCCCGCTGCGCGCCTTGCTGCCGCTTGCGGCACTGTGCTCATTTTTCTCGCCTTGCCCTTGACGGCCACCGCGCTCGGCCTGGGGCGGTTTTCCTGGCGGGTAAGGCCTGCTGCGCTTGCGCGCGAGGTCACGCCAAGGCCTCAGGTTTCTGCGCGGCCAGGCCCTGGTCGGTCGTCAGCGTGCGCGAAACGGACGGGGACCGCCGCTACGCGGCCCTCTAGAATCACGGGCGCATGGAACGCTTCGGCGCAAAGGGCCGGCTTGAGGACGAGCGCATGCTCAAAGGCGCCGGCCGCTACGTCGCGGACTGGAGCGCGCCGGGCGCAGTGCACGGTTTTTTCCTGCGCTCGGACCGGGCGCACGCGCGCATCGTCGCGCTCGATGTGACGGCGGCGCTTGCGCAGCCGGGGGTGGTGGGTGTCTACACCGGCGAGGACGCGGCGCGCGACGGCTACGCTGGCCTGCCCGCGGCCGCGCCGATGAAGGGGCGCGGCGGCACCGAGCAGCGCCGGCCGCCGCACCCCATGCTCGCGCAGGGACGCGTGCGCTATGTGGGGGAACCCGTCGCGCTCGTGCTCGCGCAAACCCCGGAGCAGGCGCACGACGCGGCCGAGGCGATCGCCGTCGAGTACGAGGACCTGCCCGCGGTGGTGGACGCGCGCGCCGCGCTCGCCCCGGGAGCGCCGCAGCTGCACGACGAAGTGCCGGGCAACCTGGTGCTCGACTTTGCGGGCGGGGACGAGGCGGCGGTAGCCCGGGCCTTCGCCGCGGCTCGCCGCGTCGTGCGCCTGACGGCGTACCACACGCGCGTCGCCGGCAACCCGATGGAACCGCGGGCGTGTCTTGCGCGCTACGACGCCGCGCGCGATCTCTACATCCTGCACGCCTGCACGCAGGGCGCGTCCGCGCTGCGGCTGCAAACCGCGCCGGTGCTCGGCGTCGCGCCCGAGCGGATCCGCATCGTGGCCGAGGAAGTGGGCGGCGGCTTTGGCGTGCGTTTCAACACCTATCCGGAATACTGCGCAGCCCTTGCCGCCGCAAAGCGCTACGGCCGGCCGGTGAAATGGGTGGCGACGCGGTCGGAAAACTTTCTTGCCGACGAACACGCACGCGACATCGCGCACACGGGCGAGATCGCCCTCGACGCCACCGGCCGGATCCTCGCGATGCGCTTCGAGTTCATCGCCAACCTCGGTGCCTACGTCGCCTACACCGGAACGTTCGTCAACACCGTGAACCTGGTCGCGGTCGCCAGTGGGGTGTACGACGTCCAGGCCGTCAGCGTGCGGGGCCGCCTAGCGCTCACGAACACGGTGCCGACGGCGGCGTACCGCGGCGCGGGCCGGCCGGTGAGCTCGATGGCAGTGGAGCGGCTCGTCGAACAGGCGGCGCGCGAAATCGGTATGGATCCGGCCGAGCTGCGGCGCCGCAACCTGGTTCCGACGCACGCCTTCCCGTACCGCATCGCGACCGGCTTCGAATACGACTGCGGCGACTTCGCGGGCGTCCTCGCCCGGGCGGTCGAGGTCTCGGATTGGGCGGGATTCCCGGAGCGGCGCGCGCAGGCGGCGCGTCGCGGCCGGCTGCGCGGCCGCGGCATGGCGGCGTACATCGAAGCGAGCGGGGCGGGCGGTTTTGCGCCCTACGACGAGGCGGTGATCGAGTGGGAGGCCGACGGCGCGGTGGCTCTGCGCGCAACCTCGCACAGCCACGGCCAGGGGCATGAGACCACCTACGCCCAGATCGTTGCGCGCGTACTCGGCATCCCGATGGAGAGAATACGCCTGCGCACCGGCGATCCCGAACGCGTGCTGGTCGGAAACCCCACAGGCGGCTCGCGCAGCGCGCTCGGCTTCGGCAGCGTGTTCTTGCTCGCCGCCCGGGAGGTCGTGAAAAAAGGCCTCGCACTGGCCGCGGAGGCGCTCGAGGCCGCAGCCGTTGACATCGAGTTCGTCGAGGGCGTCTATCGCGTAAAGGGCACGGACCGCGCGATCACGATCGCCGAACTCGCGCGCCGCAATCCCGGTGCGCTCGACGTCGACCTCAAGGACCGGAAGGTGGGCACGACTTACCCGAACGGCTGCCACGTCTGCGAAGTCGAGATCGACCCCGAGACCGGCGTCGTCGAGATCGTCTCGTACGTCGCGGTGGACGACGCCGGCACGATCCTCAACCCCCAGATCGTCGAAGGGCAGATGCAGGGCGGGATCACCCAGGGCGCCGGTCACGTGCTCGGCGAGCAGGTGGTCTACGATGGCGAGACGGCTCAGCTGCTCGCCGGCAGCTTCATGGACTATCCCATGCCGCGCGCGGTGCTCGTGCCGAACCTGCGGCTCGTCGACCATCCGGTGCCCACCGCGACCAATCCGCTCGGTGCCAAGGGAGTCGGCGAGGCCGGGGTCACGGGATCGATGCCGTGCATCATGAACGCGGTGACCGACGCGCTGGCGCAGGCGGGCGTCGAGCGTTTCGACATGCCGGCGAGCCCTGAGCGTGTCTGGCGCGCGCTCGAAGAAGCGAGAAATGGGCGGCCGCGCGCGCTCGCCCTCGAGGAGTTTCCCGTCGCCGTCGACTAGTCGACGAGCTCCGGCCAGTCGAGCGCCGACTTTCGTCCGTCGACCCAATCGGCGATCAGCCGGCCGGAGCCGCAAGCGTGAGTCCAGCCGAGCGTGCCGTGGCCCGTGTCGAGAAAAAGGTTGCGATGACGCCGGCTGCGGCCGAGGCAGGGCACGTTGGAGGGCGTGGCGGGGCGCAAGCCGGCCCAGTAGACGGCGCGCGCCGTGTCGCCCGCGCCGGGAAAGAGCTCCCCAGTGCGCGCGAGGATCGCACGGCAGCGGGACTCGGTGAGGGTCGTGTCGTAGCCCGTCAGCTCGGCCGTTCCGGCGATGCGCAGGCGATCGCCGAGGCGCGAGAAGACGAGTTTGGCCGCCTCGTCCGTGAGCGAGACGGTCCAGGCGCGCGCGCGATCGGCCACCGGCATCGTCACCGAGTAGCCCTTGACCGGATAGATCGGAAGGCGCAGTCCGAGCGGGCGCACGAGCGCGGGCGTCCAGCTGCCGAGCGAGACGACGAAGGCATCGGCGGCGATCCGCGCGCCGGTGGCGGTGACCGCGTGCACGATGCGGTCGCCCTCGGCCTCGAGCCGGACGACCTCGGTGCGGTAGGCGAATTCGACCCCCGTTGCCGCGAGCCGCTCGGCGAGCTGCGCGGTGAACAGGTGCGCGTCGCCCGATTCGTCGTCGGCGCAATACGTCGCCCCGGCCAGACGGGCGCGCAGCGGTGCGAGCGCAGGCTCGATGCCGATCGCCTCGTCGGCACCGAGCGGGCGGCGTTCCACCCCGAGCGCGCGCATGAACGCGGCCGTGCGCAACGCCGCCTCGTACTCCGCGGCGTCGAGGTAGAAGTGCAGGATGCCGCGCACTTGCTCGTCGTAGTGCAGGCCGAGCGCGCTGCGCAGCTCGCGCAGGCAGTCGCGGCTGTAGAGGCCGAGCTGCACGAGACGGGCGGTGTTCGCGCGGTGGCGCGCGGGCGCGCATTCGGCGAGAAAACGCAGGCCCCAAGCCCACTGGCGCGGATCGGCGCGCAGGCGGAAGAGCAGCGGCGCGTCCTCGCGGCCAAGCCAGGCGAGCAGCTTGCGCAGCGCGGCCGGGCTCGCCCACGGCTCGGCGTGACTGACCGAGATCTGCCCGCCGTTGGCGTAGCTCGTCTCGAGGCCGGCGGCCTCGCGCCGTTCGATGACCGTGACCTCGTGTCCTGCTTGGCGCAGGTACCAGGCGGCGGCGATGCCGACCACCCCTGCGCCGAGCACCGCGACCTTCATCGCTTCGCGGGCGCTTGCGTGTGCGCACCGCCACGGAGGCGGTGCCGGGCGAACCGGCAAGGATGCGGCATGATGTCGGTCTTGCGTGGCCGCGGGCGGTTGTGCTCGCGCGCCTCATTGTAGCGGTCACGGTGCGCGATGCAGGGCGCACGACGATGGTGAGCCGGGACACTCCGCAGGACGGCGCGCAGGAGCGCGAGCGCTTCCTCGCGCGCATGGACGGCGAGCTCGCCGGCTGGCCGGAGCCCGCGATGCGCCTGCGCGATGCGATCGATCACGACCACTTCCGGCTCTACGCACAGCCGATCGTCGCGCTCGCCCCGGAAGGCGATGTCACCCTGTTCGAAGTGCTCGTGCGCCTGCGCGAGGAAGAGGCGCTCATGCTCCCCCCAGGGGAATTCCTGCCCGCGTTCGAGCACTACGGCATGCTTGTCGAGCTCGACCGCTGGGTGCTGCGCCACGCGCTGCGCTACGTCGAGAGCGCCGAGCGCGCGACGAAATTCTCGCTCAACGTCTCGGCGCAAACGCTCGCCGACCCCGCTTTCCTTGCCTTCGCGGCGGTCCAGCTGCGCCTTGCCGGTGTCGCGCCCGAGCGTGTCGTCTTCGAGCTCGAGGAGCGCGACGTGCTCGAACGGGCCGACGCCGTGCGCGCGTTCGCCGAAGGGGTGCGCGCGGTCGGCTGCGGCCTGCTCGTCGACGGCTTTGCGCGCCGTGCGGTGTCGTTCGAGCCGCTCGTTGCGTTGCGCAGCAACTACGTCAAGGTGGACGGCACGGTCGTGCGCAACGTGCTTCGCTCGCGCAACGCGCTCGCCAAACTGAGGGCTATCGTGCGCGTGGGCGCGGCGATCGGCATCGGCGTCATCGCCGAGTGCGTCGAGGAGGGCGAAGTGCTCGCGGCCGTGCGAGAGGCGGGGGTCGGCTTTGTGCAGGGCTTCGGCATCGGCCCCGCCGAGCCCATCGAGCGCGCGCTCGAACGGCGGCGGTGCCGCCGATGAGCGAAGTGCTGCTTGCGCGGCTGCGCGCGGCGGCGCGCGCACGCCCGCTGCGCATCGCGCTGCCCGAAGCGGGCGACGAGCGCATCCGCGCCGCAGCGCGCCGGCTGCACGAGGAGGGGCTCGCGCAGCCGGTCCTGGTCAGCGCGCGGTCGGACGATTGGCCGCGGCAACCGTACGCGGAGCTGCGCGCCGCCGCGGATCATCCCTGCCTCGACGCGTACGCGCGCGCCTACGCCGCGGCGCGGCCCGGCGTGAGCGAACGCGTGGCACGGCGCATCGTCGCGAAACCGCTTTTTCACGCGGCGATGATGGTGCGAAGCGGCGACGCCGACGCGCTCCTTGCGGGCGCAGCGATCCCCACCGCGCGCGTGCTCGAAGCGGCGATGCTGACGATCGGCCTTGCTCCCGGCATCGGCACGCCGTCGAGCTTTTTCCTCATGCTGCTGACCGACCGGGCGCTGCTCTACGCCGACTGCGCGGTGAATGCGGAGCCCGATGCGGCGGCGCTCGCCGACATCGCGCTTGCCTCGGCCGCCACCTGGGAGCGGCTCACCGGCGAGCCGGCGCGCGTCGCCCTGCTTTCTTTTTCGACGCACGGTAGCGCAGCCCACCCCCGCGCGGCCAAGGTCGCCGAGGCGACGCGCATCGCCCGCGCGCGCGCCCCAAGCGTTACCCTCGACGGCGAGCTGCAGGCGGATGCGGCGCTTTCGCCGCAGGTCGCGGCGCGCAAGCTGCGCGATGCGAGCCCGGTCGCCGGCCGAGCGAACGTGCTCGTGTTTCCGGACCTCGATGCGGGTAACATCGGCTACAAGTTGACGCAGCGGCTCGCCGGGGCGCGGGCGATCGGGCCGGTGCTACAGGGTTTCGCACGGCCGGTGTCAGATCTTTCCCGGGGCGCAGGCGTCGAGGAGATCGTCGATACCGCGACGGTGCTCGCGGCGCTCGCCGCCGCGGAGATGCCAAAAGGAGGCTAGCGATGCTGCAGCTGTACTACGCGCCCGGTGCGTGCTCTTTTGTGCCGCACGTCGGGCTGGAAGTGATCCGATCGGTGACCGGCGAGACGTTCGAGCCGAAGCTCGTCAAACTGCACCGGGGCGAGAACCGCACACCCGAATATCTGGCCATCAACCCGCTCGGGCAGGTGCCTGTCCTCGTCACCGAGCACGGACCGCTCAACCAGATCGTCGCGATCTGCGACTACTTGGACCGCCGCTTTCCGCAAGCGGGACTGATGCCGAGCGAGCCCTGGGCGCGCGCCCAGGCGATGTCGCGGCTGGCGTGGATGAACAACACCGTGCATCCCACCTTCACGCACATTTTCCGGCCCGCGTACTTCGCGGAGACGGAAGCCGCGCAGGCCGAAGTGCGCAAGGCGGCGGTCGCAGCCTACCGGGGCTATCTCGAGCGTATCCAGGGCTGGCTCGCCTCGGCCCGTCCGTACTGGTTCGGCGAGCGGCCGAGTTTCCACGACGCCTACGCCTTCACCCTGCTGCGCTGGGCCGGCTACGGCGGCATCGATCCGGCCGGCTTCCCCGCCTATCTCGCCTACGTCGAGCGGCTGATGGAGGACCCCGCGGTCGCCGCTACGCTCGAGCGCGAGCGTATCCGCTTCGATACCTACAAGCCGGCAGCCGCCTGAGCGCACCGGCGGGCCGACCCGCTTCAGATCTCGCCCGCGGATGCGCCGCGACGCCGGGCGAGCCGCTGCGCGGCGCCGACCAGGGCCAGGAGCCCCATGCCCAGCGCGTCGGTCGCCGCTCCTGGCTTGATCAAACAGAGCGCGGCGATGAAAAGGAGCACGCGCTGCCACGGGGGCGTGCTCGTAAGGAGCCAGCCGAATAGGCTCGCCGCGAGGCAGACCACGCCGATCGAGGCCGAGGCCACGGCGAGCGCGACCGCCCACCATTGATGGCTCCAGTCGGCGACGATGAGCAGAAGCATGGGCTCGTAGACGAACATGAAGGGAACGATGTAGGCGGGTGCCGCGGCGCGCATCGCCGCAAATCCCGCCGACCAAATGTTCGCCTTGGCGAGGCCTGCTGCTGCATACACCGCAAGGGCGACGGGGGGCGTGATCGCCGAAAGGATCGCGAAGTAGAACGCGAACATGTGTGCGGTAGGGGCGGTGGCCGCCTTGCACGCGGCGCTGGTCGCGTCCGCACAGCCGGCGGCCGCGAGCTTGATGACCGCGGGCACGAGCAGGGCGACCATCATGATGTAGGCGGGCGTGGTCGGCATGCCCATGCCGAGCACGATGCCGGCGAGCGCGGTGAGCACGAGGGCGAGGAGCAACGTGTCCTGCGCGAGCGCCACCACCGCCTGCGTGAAGACGATGCCGAGGCCGGTGATGGTGACCACGCCGATGACGATGCCTGCGCACGCGCAGGCCATCGCGACCGCGAGCGCGTTCTTTGCGCCCTCCTCGAGCGCCTCGAACGCGCTGCGCCAGCGAATGCCCGCACGCGTCGACTTGCGTAGCAGCGCGACCGGCAGGCACGAAAGGGCGCCCCATAGCGCGCAAAGTGGTGCCGAATACCCCTGCATCAGGCCGCCGAGCACGATCAGGATCGGCACGAACAGGTGCCCGCGCTCGCGCATCACCGTGCCCAGGCGGGGTAGCTCCGAGGGCGAGAGGCCCGCGAGCCGGTAGCGCTTCGCCTCGAAGTGCACCGCCGAGAACACCGCGAGGTAGTACAGAAAAGCCGGGAATACCGCCCAAAGCGCGACCTGCGCATACGGCACGGCGAGAAACTCGGCCATCACGAACGCCGCCGCCCCCATGATCGGAGGCATGAGCTGGCCGCCCGTGGAGGCGACGGACTCGACCGCCGCGGCAAAGGGCGGGCGAAAGCCGGTGCGCTTCATGAGCGGGATGGTGATGGGGCCGTCCACCATGACGTTGGCCACGGCACTGCCCGAGACCGTGCCAAAGAGGCTCGAGCTCACCACCGCGACCTTGCCGGGGCCGCCCGCGTAGCGACCGGTGATCGCCATCGAGAAGTCCATGAACAGCTGCCCGGTGCCGCTGCGCTCCATGAACGTGCCGAACAGGACGAACAGCATCACGTAGGACGCGGACACGCCGAGCGTCGAGCCGAAGATCCCCTCGAGCGAGAGGTAGACCTGCTCCATCAGCGCCTGCGCCGTCACTTGGGTGAAGCCGACCGCGTAAGCGAGGAACGCGAGCGCGGTGAGCGGAAGCGCCCAGCCGATCACGCGCCGCGTCGCTTCGAGCACCACCAGCACCGCGACCACGGCGTGGAACTGGTCCCACGGCGTGAGGGGATCGACGTAGATGATGCGGCTCGTGTAGTAGTCGTAATTGAGAAAGATGTGCAGGATGAATCCCCAGCCGCCGGCGAGCAGCAGCGCGTCCAGGGCGCGCCAACGGAGGCCGCCGCCGGGGCGCAGGGGATAGAGCAGAAAGACGAGCGTGAGAGCAAACAGCAGGTGGGTGCCGCGGAAAATCATCGCCTGCGGCGGCCCGAAGGCGGCCACATACATGTGGTAGAGCGACATCGCCGCCGCGACGAGGAAGACCGCGGTGCGAAGGACCGCGCGCAGCGCGCTGCCGGTGGCCGGATCCCCGGAGGTCATCGTCCGCAAGCAAGACGGGGCGGCTGCGCCGCCCCGTCCGCTGCCCCGACGGCGCCGCCTTTAAAGCGCGCCGACTTCCCGGTAGAACTTCAGCGCGCCCTTGTGGAAGGGTACGCCGATGTCGAGCGCCATGTCCTTGGGCGTGATTCCCTCCATCGCCTTCACCACCGCCGTCATCGCGCTTACGTTCTCGGCCATCGTCTTGGCCATGCGGTAAACGGAGTCCTCGGCGAGGTCGCACGCGACCACGAGGTGCGTCGAGTAGGCGATCACCGGCACGTCTCTGTCCTGCTTCGGATAAGTCCCCGCCTTGATGACGAGCCTTTTGTAGCCGGCGTTCATCTTCCTCAGTTCGTTTATCGTCCGGTCGTCGACGGGAACGAGCCTGATGTCGCGCGCGCTGGCCAGATCCATGACCGCCGAAGCGGGCGCGGTCGTGCCGAGGGTGAAGATCTGCGCGTGGCCGTCCTTCATCAGCGCGACCGACTCGGTGTAGCTGTTGTGGTTGACCCTCGCGAGCGAATCGTAGCCGAGGCCGTTCAACCGCAGCACGAGCTCGGTGAGCAGCTCGCCCGTGTTTCCCTTCGCTTGCGTGGTGAGCGACTTGCCCCTGAAGTCGGCGAAGGACTGCACGTTGGCGTTCGCCAGCGCGACGACCTGGAAGTACTGGGGATAGAGGTTCGCGACCTGACAGACCCGGGTGACCTTCCTCGGGTAAGGTGGACGTCCCTCGAGGCCATCGACCGTGGTGCTCGAATTGGCGAGGCCGACGTGCGCCTTGCCTTCGTCGATCGCGCGCACGTTCGAGATCCCCGCTCCCGGTAGCAGCTGGATGCTCAATCCGGGGATGCTTTTTTCCCACAATCCTTTGAGCGCGCCACCGAGCGGGATCCATGCCCCGCCCTGCGGCCCGGTCATGAATGTCACCTGTTGCGCCGCGACCGGTGCCGCGGCGAGCGCGCACGCAACCCATACGACGGCTTTCAGTTTCATGGCGACCCTCCTCCGATCAGCCGGCACGGAGCCGGTGCCGCCGATTCTAGCCCAATGGAAATTGGCCGCGGCGCTCGAGCGGCACGTAGGCGCGCGGCCCCGGTCCGTCGTAGAGCGTGAGCGGCCGGATGAGAATGTTGTGCTCCAGTTGCTCGAGCACCTGCACGGTCCAGCCGGGGACGCGCCCGAGGGCGAAGATTGGCACGAACAAGTCTTCCTGCAAGCCAAGCAGGTGATAGACGACCCCGGCGTAGAAGTCGACGTTCACGTTGACGCCGTGGCGCGCGTAGGGCTGCATCGCCTGCACGAGTGCCTGCAAAATGCGGAACCAGTGCGGTTGGCCCATCTGCCGAGACAGTCTTTCCACCCCGGCGCGCATAGGCCTTGCGCGCGGATCCTCGGTGCGGTAGACGCGGTGACCGAAGCCCACGATCGGCTCGCGGGCGGCGCGCTTGCGCTTGACGTACTCGGCCACCTTTGCATCATCGCCGATCTCGGCGGCCATTCTCATCACGTTTTCTGCCGCACCGCCGTGGGCTGGACCGGCGAGCGCGGCAAGCGCGGCGGTGACGGCGGCGTGCAGGTTCGCCTCGGTGCTGGCCACGACACGCGCCGCGAAGGCCGAGGCGTTCGATCCGTGTTCGGCGTGCAGGATCAGATCGACGTCAATGAGCCGCGCCGCCTCCGCACCCGGGCGCTCGCCCTTCAGCATCCAGAGAAAATTGGCGGCGTGGGAGAGTGTCGGGTCGGGCGCCACCACCTCGAGACCTCTGCGCATGCGCTCGTGCGCAGCCACGATCATCGGCACCTGGGAGGTGAGCCGCACGCCTTTGCGTCGCGTCGCATCGAGCGAGTTCTCGTCCGCTTCCGGGTCAAAGGCTGCGAGCGCTGACACCGCTGTGCGCAACACCACCATCGGATGCGCGCGCGCCAAGGCGCGCACGAGGTCGAGCACCGCGGGGGGCAGGCAGCGGGCCGACTTTAGCTCCCCCTCGAAGGCTGCGAGCTGTGCGCGCGTGGGAAGCTCACCGTACAGCAGCAGGTAGCAGGTCTCTTCGAAGGTGGACTGTTCGGCAAGGTCGTGGATCGAGTAGCCCCGGTAGCGCAGCTCGCCTGCGCGGCCGTCGATGAAACAGACTTTGGAGCGTTCGAAGTAAACGTCCTTGAGGCCGCGTCGAATGACGACTTTGTCGACCGCTTCGCTCATGTCGGAAAGCTCTCGTCGGGAAAAAACTTGGCGAGCCTCGCATCGGCTGTGCGCGCATGCGCTTCCATGCCCTCCAGGCGGGAGATGCGTGCGCAAAGCGGTGCGATCGTCTGGTTCGCTGCGCGTGTCATCCTCTGCCAGGTGACGGTCTTGATGAACTTAAGCACCGACAGACCTCCCGAGTAGCGAGCCGCCCCCTTCGTCGGCAGGATGTGGTTCGGCCCCGAGGCCTTGTCGCCATAGGCGACCGTCGTCTCCTCACCGAGAAAAAGCGAGCCGTAGCAGGTCAGGCGGTGTGCCCACCAATCGAGATCGCGCGCGTGCACTTCCAGGTGTTCTGCGGCGTAGCGGTCCGAGACGAGCGCGGCTTCCTCGCGCGTACCACAGACGACCACTTCCCCGTAGTCGCGCCAGGCCGCGGCTGCCGCCTCGCCCGCGGCAGCCGGCAGCTTCGCAATCAGCTCGGGCACGAGCCGCAGCACTTCGAGAGCGAGTTCGCGCGACGTCGTGACGAGCCAGGCGGGGGACTCGGGGCCGTGCTCGGCCTGGCCGACGAGGTCGGTGGCGACAAGGAAGGGGTCGGCCGAATCGTCGGCGATGATCGCGATCTCGGTGGGACCGGCGAGCACGTCGATGCCCACTTTGCCAAAGAGCGCGCGCTTGGCTTCGGTGACGAACTTGTTGCCCGGACCGACCACGATGTCGGCGGGCTTGCCGGTGAACAGGCCAAAGGCGAGCGAGGCGATCGCCTGCACGCCGCCCAGCGTCAGGATCGCGTCAGCTCCTGCCACTTTCATGGCGTAGAGCACCTCGGGGTGGATGCCCTCGCCGCGGAAGGGCGCCGAGCAGGCGATGACCGTGGGCACGCCGGCGGCCTTGGCGGTGGCGATGCTCATGTACGCGGAGGCGATATGGGCGTAGCGGCCGGCTGGTACATAGCAGCCGGCGACGCTCGCCGGGATGAGCCGCTGTCCCGCCACCAAGCCCGGGTGCAGTTCGATGGAGAACTCGCGCAGCGAGGCGCGCTGTGCTGCGGCGAAGCGGCGAACCTGCGCGGTCGCGAACTCGATGTCGCGCTTGATGCGCTCGGGAATGCCGCGCGTACGCCGCTCGATCTCTTCCGGTCCGACCACGATCGGGCCGGTCCACTGATCGAGCCTCGCGGCGTATTCGCGCACCGCCGCCTCGCCGCGGCGCTCGATTTCGGCAAGCATTTCTTCGACGACCTTGCGCGCGGCGCCGCTTTCCGTCTCCGGCGTCGTGGCCGCCTTCTTCAGGTAATCGATCGCCATGGCTGCGTTCTTATTTTGCGTAGAGCAGCCCGGGCAACCACAAGGCGAGCGAGGGGAACGCCATCACCAGCACCAGCCCCGCGAGCTGCAGCCCCATGAATTGGAGCATTCCCTTGTAGATGTCGGCAAGCTCCCACTGCGGGGCCACCCCCTTCAGGAAGTAGGCCGAAAGCGCAACGGGTGGAGACAGCCACGCCGTCTGCAGGTTCACCGCCACCAGGATACCGAACCAAGTGACGTCGAAGCCCAGCTCCTTGACCAGCGGCAGCATGATGGGCAGGAAGATGAGCACGATCGGCACCCACTCGAGCGGCCAGGCGAGCAGGAAGATGATTGCCATCAATAGCACGAGGACCAGCATCGGCGGCATTTCCAGGCCAAGCAGGGCTTGGGTCATCATCATCGGCGTGCCGAGGCGGGAGAACACCGCGCCGAAGAAGTTGGAAGCGGCGACGAGAAAGAGAATCAGGCAAGAGACTTCCAGTGTCTTCAGTACCGAGCCGTAGAGCAGCTGCCAGCTGAAACGCCGGTAGGCGATCGCGAGAAGCAGCGAGCCCGCCGCGCCTACGGCCGCTCCCTCGGTAGGGGTCGCAAAACCGAAGAGGATCGAGCCGAGGGAGGCGAGCACCAGCACCGCGGGCGGAACGAGACCCTGCACGAACTCCTTCAGGATTTCCCAGCGCGATGCGGCGTGCTCCTGGGCCGCTAGCGCGGGCCCGAGCCCCGGATTGAAGCGGCAGCGCAGCAGGGCGTATGCGGTGTAGATCGCGGCAAGCAGCAGCCCCGGCACGATCGCCGCGGCAAAAAGATCGGTGACGGGCACTCCGATGACCGGCCCCATCACGATCAGCATGACCGAGGGCGGAATGAGGATGCCGAGGGTACCGCCTGCGGTGATGATGCCCGCCGATAGGCGAACGTCGTAGCCTGAGCGGTCCATCGCCTTGGCGGCCATGATCCCGAGCAGCGTCACGGCGGCGCCGACGATGCCTGTCGCCGCTGCGAAGATCGTCGCGCAGAACATGACCGCGATGTAGAGTGAACCGTGCACGCGCGCGAGCGCAAGCTGCACCGCGCGGAAAAGGCGCTCAAGCAGACCGGCTTGCTCGAGAAGGAGCCCCATGAAGACGAACAGTGGGACCGAAGCGAGCGTCTGCTCGCGCATCACCTGGAAGAACTGGAACACCATGAGGTGGAACACGGTGTTGCCGAAGCCAACGTATCCGAATAGCAGCCCGAGGATGATCAGCGTGAACGCGATCGGAAAGCCGACGAAGATGCCGGCGAGCAAAGCGACGATCATTCCGATGCCGATCGCCTCAGGGCTCACGGCTGACCACCTCTTCGAGCGCCCGGTGCGAGGCGAGCCACCGGCCCGTGCGCAGCGCATAAATGCATTTCAGAAATTCCGATACCCCTTGTGCGAGCAGCAGTGCGGCCGCCACCGGGATCACCGCTTTCAGCGGATAGATGACCGGCATCCAGGAGCTGCCCACCGCGCGCTCGCCGCGCAACCACGACGCCCACGCGAACTCGGCGCCGAGCCACAGAAAGACGGCGATGCCGGGGAAGAAGAGTAGGAGGTAGCAGAGCGCATCGACCGTCGCCTGCGTGCGCACCGACCAGCGCCGATAGAGAAAATCGGTGCGGATGTGCGCGCCCCGGTACAGCGTATAGGCGGCTCCGAGCATGAAGAGCGCCCCATAGAGCATGTAGCTCGTGTCGTAGGCCCACTGCGTGGGCGTCGCGACGTGGCGGACGACGACTTCGTAGGTCATCGTCGCGACGAGGGGCAGGATCAGCCAGGCAACGATTCGGCCCGACCTGGCGCTGACCGCGTCGATCAGCTGGATTACGCGCACAAGTCCGCCGTTTTCCGCTTCCATCGCACCTTGCTGAAAAAACAGAGGCGGCACCCGGCCGCCTCTGGTGCTGCCCTTCGCGCGGTGGGTTATTTCCCGCCTTTCAGGTAAGTCTCGCCCACCGAGGTGTTTAGCTTCTGGATGCTCACCCAGAAAGGAACGACGTCGCGCGCGAATGCGGCCTGCGAGTCGAGCACCTTCTTGAAGAAGGCATTCTTCGCCGCGTTCTCTTCCAGCACTTTCCTAGCCGCGGCCATGAACGCAGGGAAGTATTCGGGTGGCGTGTCGTGAACCTGCACGCCGTGTTTCGATTTCAGCTCGGCGAGCGCGAGTGCGTTGGCCCGGATGCGGTAGCCGATCGACTCGGTCATCGAGGCGAGCGTCGCGCCCTCGAAGATCGCCTGCACGTCCTTGGGCAGCCGATTCCAGAAGTTCTTGTTGATGTAAATGTCGGCGTTCACGATGTTCTGGTGCAGGCCTTGCAGGTAGTAGTGCTTGAAGACGCGCTGGAACCCATAGGCGAGATCGGTCACCGGGCAGCACCACTCCGCCGCGTCGAGCACGCCGCGCTCGGCCGAAGGAATGATCTCGGCGCCGGGAAGG
>OGCL01000764.1_pt1 | contig 31797 bp, 23 predicted proteins | sample 1570041 | NCBI WGS metagenome assembly OGCL01 (sample SAMN06266162, study PRJEB24511) | hot springs metagenome | isolation source: Hot spring water | place: South Africa: Limpopo | collected 2015-06-22 | reverse complement strand
AGCCCGTAATAGAAATAGATCGCGGAGCAGGATGCCAGGCCGACGATGATGTTCATCGGCAGGCCGATCTTGACGAAGTCGCTGAAACGGTAATTGCCGGCGCCATAGACCAGCGTATTGGTCTGGTAGCCGATCGGCGTTGCGAAGCTGGCGCTGGCGCCAAACATGACGGTCACGACGAGGGCTCGCGGATCGACGCCGAGCTGCTGGCCAAGACCGATGACGATGGGCGTCAGGATGACCGCCACGGCATTGTTGGTCACACATTCGGTCAGCGTCGAGGCAAGAATGTAGACGAGGACCAGGACCACGAAAGGCGAGACCGCCGACATCAGCGGCAAGGCCGTTTCAACGACCAGCGTGACCGCGCCGGTCTCCTGCAATCCTTGCCCCACGATCAACATGGCGAAGATCAATATCAGGATCCCGCCCTCGATCGATCCCCAGGCTTCATCGGCATCGATGCAGCGGAGGATGAGGATGACGGGCACGGCGATCATCGCGAGGATGCCGATCTCCATGACGTTGAAGGCGGCCAGCACCACCACGAGGCCGAGCGCCAGAAGGGCCAGCGGGGCCTTTGTCGGGCGAAAGGCGCGCGCGGTGGAGCGGGTGACGGAGACGAGGTCGTTCTGGTGCGACAGTTCGTCGAGCGCCTCAGGCGTGCCTTCGAGAAGCAGCTTGTCGGCAGGACGCAGTCTCACATTCGCCAGATCCGGGCCCGGTACATGGCGGTGCCTATGGGCGCCCATGATGCGCACGCCGAAGCGGGTGCCCACGGAGAGGCTGGAGAGAAGCGTGCCATAGTTCATGCGGCCCGGCGCCACGACGGCCTCTACCACCACCTTCTCGCCGCTGCCGGTTGCACCGCGTCTTTGCCCGACGCGCAGCCCTTCCAGGTCGTTGAGAGTGAGAAGGATTGACGATTTGGCAAGGATGATCAGGCCGTCACCCTTTTTCAGCGACAGGGACTGAAGGTCCTTCCGCACCACGCCTTCGTCCGAGCGCAGCCCGACGATCCGCAGCCCGGGCTGCTTGAACTCTGCGATCTCGCCAATCGGCTTGCCTGTATACTCGCCCTCGGCGAGCACCGTCAGCTCTGACAGATATTCGGCGTCATCCTCATTGGCGAGTTCGCTGCCCTCCTCGCGCCGGTCGGGCAGGAGAAACCTGCCGAGCACCAGCATGGTGAGGATGCCGGTCGAAGCGGCGACGAGACCGACGGGGGTGATCTCGAAAAGCGAGAAGGGCTCGAGCCCCTGGCCGCGCGCCACGCCGTCGACAAGCAGATTGGTGGAGGTGCCGATCAAGGTCAGCGTTCCCCCGAGGATCGCGGCATAAGAGACCGGGATCAGGAGCCGGGTTGCGGCGATATCGAGCGCGGCAGCCAGGCGGATGACGATCGGAATGAGGACGAGGACCACCGGGGTGTTGTTCATGAAGGCCGAGGCTGCAAGCGCCGTCAGCAAAAAGACGGCCAGCGCCATTTTCGGCCGCTTCTTGGAGCGGTCGAGGACGAGCCCCCCCACCCTTTCCAGAACCCCTGTGCGGACCAGCGCGCCTGTGAGGACAAACATCGCCGCGATCGTCAGGGGCGCGGAATTGGAGAAGACCCCCATCGCCCTGTCGGTGGGTACGAAACCGAGGGCGATGAAAACAGCAGCACCGGCAGAGGCCGTGACTTCGGCCGGGTATTTCTCCCAGACGAACATGGCAAAGATCAAGACCACCAGCCCGAGTGCAACCTGAGCCTCATAGCCTGCAAAGAACCCCAATGTCATTTTCTGTAACGCCCCCAAGTTTTCACGCTCTTAAACGCGCGACCTTCGTTCTGGCTCCATGGGTCAGAAAAGATCCCGAGGACGATAACCGCATTCAAGAAAATAGGGTTTCAACAGATTGTGCGTAAGGCGTTAGGGCCAGGACGGAAAACGCACTGTTCCCAGAAACTGACAAGGCTGCCAGTTACATCGTGAAGCGTTATGCGTCCGTTCCGTAGGCGAAAATTTGAAATTCCGGCAAAAGTCATCACCCCACAACATCCGCTGTCAGCGAAATCCCCAGGGCCTTCATCACCGCCAGTGTGGTCTTCAGCGTCCGATTGCCCTCCGCTGACAGTGTGCGATACAGCTGCTCACGCGAAAGCCCCGCTTCCCACGCGATGCCCGCCATGCCTTTTGCGCGGGCGACGACGCCCAACGCGTGGGCGATGTAAGCCGCGTCGTCGGTTTTCAGTGCCTCATTGACGAAAACGGAAATTGCCTCGGGGGTATCAAGGTCTTCGGCGGGATCGTAATTGGTCAGATTTCAGTCACCGGTTCAACCATTGCGGTTCTGCGCATCTGCGCAGACATCAGCCACGGATAAGCATTTCCCCTCATAAGGGTGCATATATCCAGAATACACGTTTTGAGGAATTACGATGCAGACTATTACCTCGACCAAAAGCACACCTGCGGCACCCTCCTATTCCGGCACCTCGAACATCAGATCATCCGACCTCGAAAACAACACGATCTTTCAAAACCTGCTGAACGACGCGTCAGTCAGCCAGTTTATCGAGCGGCAGGAAGACGGCTCCTATGACTGGACCTGGACGCCGTCGAATGGCCCGACGACAACACAGCAAAGCGTGGCGCGTTGGCTGATCGGCAGCGCCCAGGGAACCATCGACGGCGGTGCAGCGCGCGATGACAGCTATACGCAAAGCGACATCGACCTCTTCAAGACGCTGACGGGTTACAATCTTGTCCTTACACCCGCGGGCGCGTCGCTCGTCTGCGATGACTATGGCAAGGCTGTCTCCGCTGCGGACGAAGCCCTCGTCACCGAGGCAAGAACGCTGATCGATACCATCGCCTTTGCGCGGCGCGACGCCAATCTCGGCAGCGGGCCGCTCACCCTCAACGATCTGCCTGCGGTGCTGCAACGCTACGGTGGAAACGCGAATGGCGATTTCGATGCGGCGGAGACTATCCTGAAGAACTGGATGCGCAGCCTTGGCGCGGACGAGGCAACGGTGGCCAAGCTGCAACGACATGTCGGGCGTGATGCAGAGGGCAACACGTTTGCAACTTTCAGCTTTTCCGGAGACATCAATTTGACATCGAGGACGTTTTCGGAAACCGATAATTTGCTGGACCTGCTGTTCTGACACAGTCAGGAACGTAACCCCTCACGCCTTCGCCCTGATCGCCGCCTGGGCCGCAGACAGCCTTGCGATCGGCACGCGGAACGGCGAGCAGGAGACATAATCCAGGCCGACATCCTCGCAGAAGTGGATCGAGGTGGGGTCACCGCCGTGTTCGCCGCAGATGCCGAGTTTCATGTCGGGGCGGGTTTTGCGGCCGCGTTCGGCGGCGATGCGGATGAGTTCGCCGACGCCGTCGAAATCGAGCGAGACGAAGGGGTCCTGCACGATGATGCCCTTCCTCTGATAGGTCGGAATGAAGCGGGCGGCGTCGTCGCGGGACATGCCGAAGGTGGTCTGGGTCAGGTCGTTGGTGCCGAAGGAGAAGAATTCGGCGGCTTCGGCTATGATATGGGCGCGGATCGCGGCGCGCGGCAGCTCGATCATCGTGCCTACGAGATAGGAGATCTCAAGCTTCGCCTCGCCCATCACATTGGCGGCGACGCGGTCGATCACAGCCTTCACGTAATCCAGCTCGGAGCGCAGGCCGACCAGGGGGACCATGATTTCCGGCACGACGGGGGCGCCCGTCTCGCGGGCGGCGCTCACTGCCGCCTCGAAGATGGCGCGGGCCTGCATTTCGGCGATCTCGGGATAGGAGATGGCGAGACGGCAGCCGCGATGGCCGAGCATGGGGTTGAACTCGTGCAAGGCATCAATGCGGCGGCGCATGAAGCCGGGCTCAAGGCCCATGGCGTTCGCCACCTCGTCAATCTCGTCGTCGCTCTTCGGCAGGAATTCATGCAGCGGCGGATCGAGCATGCGGATCGTCACCGGCAGGCCATGCATGATGGTGAAGAGCTCGGTGAAGTCCGAGCGCTGCATGGGCAGAAGCTTGTCCAGCGCCGCCCGGCGGCCGGCCTCGTCTTCGGCGAGGATCATCTCGCGCATGACATGGATGCGGTCGCCCTCGAAGAACATGTGCTCGGTGCGGCATAGACCGATGCCTTCTGCCCCGAAGGAGCGGGCGGCGCGAGCATCACCGGGCGTATCGGCATTGGTGCGGACCGTCATGCGGCGGGTGCGGTCGGCCCATTGCATCAGCTGTGCGAAATCGCCCGACAGTTCCGGCTGGAGCATGGGCACCTCGCCCTTCAGCACCTGGCCGGAGGAGCCGTCGATGGTGACGATGTCGCCCTTCCCCAGCGTGACCCCCATGCCGATGAGCTTTTCCTGGCGCAGATCGACGCGCATCGTGCCGGCACCGGAGACGCAAGGGATACCCATGCCGCGGGCGACCACCGCCGCATGGCTGGTCATGCCGCCCCGCGTCGTCAGGATACCCTGCGCGGCGTGCATGCCGTGGATGTCCTCGGGGCTGGTCTCGACGCGCACCAGGATCACCTTGCGGCCTTCGCTTTCCGCCTCGACCGCGTCTTCGGCGGTGAAGACGATAGCGCCGGTGGCTGCCCCCGGGGAGGCCGGCAGGCCGGAGCCGATGACGTGGCGCTCGACACGCGGGTCAATCGTCGGGTGCAGCAGCTGGTCGAGCGAGGACGGCTCGATGCGCAACACCGCCTCCTCCTCCGAAATCAGCCCTTCGGCCACCATGTCGACGGCAATCTTCATCGCCGCCTTGGTGGTACGCTTGCCGGAGCGAGCCTGCAGCATCCAGAGCTTGCCGCGCTCGATGGTGAATTCGAGGTCCTGCATGTCGCGGTAATGCGCTTCGAGCCTGTCGCAGATCGCCTGGAATTCGGCGAAGGCCTCCGGCATCAGCTTTTCGAGCGAAGGCTTGTCGGAGCCTGAATCGATGCGGGCGGCCTCGGTGATCGATTGCGGTGTGCGGATGCCGGCAACGACGTCTTCACCCTGGGCGTTGACGAGGAATTCGCCGTAGAGCTCCCTGGCGCCGGTCGAGGGATTGCGGGTGAAGGCGACGCCGGTGGCAGACGTCGAGCCGAGATTGCCGAAGACCATGGTCTGGACGGTAACCGCCGTGCCCCAGTCTCCGGGGATCTTGTGCAGCAGACGATAGGTCTGGGCGCGCGGATTCATCCAGCTGGAAAAGACAGCGCCGATCGCGCCCCAGAGCTGGACATGCGGATCCTGCGGGAACGGCTCTCCCAGCTCCTGCTCGAGGATCTCCTTGTAGAGCTTGACCACATGCTGCCATTCGACAGCGGAGAGATCGGTGTCGAGCTCGTGGCCAAGCCGGCCCTTCTCGTCTTCCAGGATCTCCTCGAAGACTTCGTGGTCGAGGCCCATGACGACATCGCCATACATCTGGATGAAGCGGCGATAGCTGTCCCAGGCGAAACGCGCGTCGCCGGAATGGTGGCCAAGCGCTTCAACCGTGTGATCGTTAAGGCCAAGGTTCAGCACGGTATCCATCATGCCGGGCATCGAGGTGCGAGAGCCGGAGCGGACGGACAAAAGAAGCGGATGGCTGGTATCGCCAAAGGTACGGCCGGTGGCGGCTTCGATGCCTGATATGCCCTGGAGAACCTGAGCCTTCAGCTCTTCAGCCAGCGTCTTGCCATTCGTGTAAAACAGCCCGCAGGCATCTGACACAATCGTGAGGCCGGGCGGCACGGGCAGGCCGAGGCTCGCCATTTCAGCGAGATTGGCGCCCTTGCCTCCCAGCTGATCGATCTCGGCCCTACTCCCCTCGGCCGCTCCTCCGCCGAAGGTGTAAACCCACTTGCGCATTGCCCTCTCCACCCAAACAGGCTTTATTTTCCACCGTTTATAGCAAATGTGACGGTTTGGAAACGTTCAGCAGCCAAGTTTATGCTGCAATGCATCATATTTGAGGCAGAGTGCTCGGAATGCGCTCACGGCGGTGTGAAATGTCGTGGAGAGGCAGTCTTCGCAAGTCGTCCCGGCGGGGGCGATTTATGGCAACCATCGGCGACTGCCTCGTCATGGCCAATTGTTACAGCTCATCACGCATTGCGATAAACGGTCACTTAAAATGACCAGAGAAATCGCTCCGGGATGATGCACTGCGGCTCACACTTTGCTAGTGGGCATGCACAGCAATCGTAATCCGGAATCAAACATGACCCTGACCAGCCCGGTTTCCCTGACTGAGATCCCGCAGAACAACCTCTACAAGAAGGGCGATGTCTTCGTTCTCTTCGGCGAATTGTTCGGCCGTGGCTATGTCACGGGCCTGCTCGACCAGGCCAAGAAGGCCGGCATGGAGATCATCGGGATCACCGTTGGCCGCCGCGACGAGAACAACAAGCTGCGTCCGCTGACCGCTGAGGAACTCGCTCAGGCGGAGGCCAATCTCGGTGGCCGGATCATCAACATTCCCGCCATGGCCGGCTTCGACCTCGACGCGCCCGAAGGCGAGAAGACGCCGACCGATCTGCTCGCCTCGCTGACGCTGGAAAACTGGGAAACGGAAAAGCTCGACTGGGCGCATATCGAAAAGTGCCGCCAGGTTGGCGTGGCCCGCTTCCAGAAGGCCGTGGCCGACATCATGGCCGAACTCGAAGGCATGATTGCCGATGGCAAGAACGTGCATTTCGCCCACACCATGGCGGGCGGCATCCCGAAGGCGAAGGTCTTCCTCGTGATTGCCAACCGCATCTACAAGGGTCGTGGCGCACGCCACATGTCCTCGCAGGTGCTGCTCGACAGCGATCTCGGCAAGCTCATCCTGCAGAACTTCGATGAAGTCTCGGCCAATACCTTCCGCCACCTGATCGAAGGCAGTGCCGCGATCCGCGCCCGCATCGAAAAGAGCGGCGGCCAGGTGCGTTACTCGGCCTATGGCTATCACGGCACCGGCATTCTGATCGGCGATGAATATCGCTGGCAGACCTATACGAACTACACTCAGGGCTATGCCAAGATGAAGCTCGAGGCGATCGCCGAAGAGGCCTACGCCTCCGGCATCAAGGCGACCGTCTTCAACTGCCCGGAAATCCGTACCAATTCGTCCGACGTCTTTGCCGGCATCGAGCTGCCGCTTCTGCCGCTTCTGAAGGCCTTGAAGAAGGAAAATGGCGGCGCGCGGGCCGAGAAGATCTGGGCCGATTGCCAGGCGCTGCTGGTCGAGGGCGCGACCGTTGACGACGTGCTCAAGAAGATCGCTGACTTCCAGGTGAGCGATGTGATGAAGCCGTTCTACGACTTCAACAATTGGCCGATGCCCAACAGCCAGGGCCAGTCAGACATCACCATCGGCACCTCCAACGAGATCGCCCAGATGCACAAGGACGGCAAGGCGCTGATTTCGGACTATCTGAGCACGCTGGTGGTCGAAGCAACCGGTGCTCTGATCTTCGGCGAGATGGCCAACCCGTCTGCGCCGGTGCTGTGGCTCAACCATGATGTGGTGGCCCGGCAAATCAACAAGGCTGGCTGAGCGCGGAGCCAATAGCGAATAGGCGGTAGCCAATAGAACGATGCCGGGAGCTTGCTTCCGGCATTGTCGTTTTCGAAGGATCGTCATCCTCGGCCTTGTGCCGAGGATCTACTGCCGCTGCAGTTTGCTCGACGTTCATGGCCTTTCCCTTACGCCTCCCATTCGTGGCCACTCTTGGCAGATCCTCGGCACAAGGCCGAGGATGACGGCGTGTATGGGGCATGTCTCGTGCCCGCCGGATGGCCTGGCGCTCAGCACTACCCCATCAGCCCTTTTCCAGAAGCGAACCGATCGGCGTCTGGCATCACTGGACTTGCCCGCCGAATGCTGGCACGCCGTTGACTGGTCATCAGACAAATCGAGTCTCCCAGATGCATTTTCAGCCGCAGTACCGCGTCTATATCGCCTTTTTCCTGTTCGCCATGTCGACGGGCTCGCTGTTTTCGCGCCTGCCGGACTTGCAGACACAGCTTTCCGTCAACAAGGCCGAACTCGGCATGACCCTGATCGGCATGGCCATCGGCTCGCTGATTTCGCTCACCCTGTCCTCGCCGCTGATCGTCCGGCTCGGCTCGCGCCTGACACTCGCGATTACCCTGCTCGGCGTGATGGCACTGCTTTGCCTGATCCCGCTTTTGCCGTCCGCGCCTTTCGTGTTCGTCACCTTGTTCGCAATCGGACTTCTCGCAGGCGCGCTGGAGATCTGCCTCAATGTCGAGATCGGGCGGATCGAGGCGCAGGCGGGCTTCGGCATCATGAACCGGGCGCATGGCTGCTGGAGCCTTGGTTTCTTTGTGACCGCGGTGACCGCGTCTTTGGTGCGGCAGGCGGGCATTCCGATGCAGATGCATATGCATGTGCTGCTCGGGCTGATGTTCATCATCGGCGCGATCACGATCGCGGGCATGAGAAATGCGCCTGCGTTGACCACCGCAGGCGCCGAGGACAAGGCACCGCATTTCGCGCTGCCGACACTGGCACTTCTGCCGCTCTGCATCATCGGCACCTCCGCCTTCCTCATCGAAGGAGCGGGCATCGACTGGTCGACGATCTACATGGAAGAGGTCTTCGACGTGTCGCCCTTCATTTCCGGTTCGGGACTGACGCTGTTTGCCTTCTTCATGGCGTTGGTTCGTCTGACTGTCGACCCTGTTGTCGATCGCCATGGCGCGCGGCTTGTCGGGCGGGTGCTGCTCTCGGTGGCAGCAGCTGGGATCGCGATGGCCTGGCTTGCCCCCCATCCTTACGTCGCGCTTCTCGGCTTTGCGCTGATGGGTGCAGGCTGCAGCGCGGTCTATCCGATGGCGGTTTCGGCAGCGGCTCAGCGCACCGATCGCCCATCCGTGATCAATGTCGCCGCGATCGCGCAGATGGCCTTCGTCGTCTTCTTTCTCGGACCGCCGCTGCTCGGCTTCGTCGCCGAAGCCTTCGGCATCCGCAACGCCTATCTCGTCTGCCTGCCGCTGGTGCTCGGATCAATCCTGGCGAGCCGCGCGCTGCCCGTCGGCCCGGCACGACGCAAGAAGCTGGCGGCGTGACTAGGAACGGGTGAGGAAGGCCAGTTCCTCGGGCGCCGGATCGCCGAAGATCTTGATGCCGAGCTTGGCGTCGGAGACGTAGAGCAGCGCCCGTTTGCCATCTTCGGAATAGAGGACGCGGATAAAGCTCGCCTCGCAGGTCCGCGGCTCGCAGGCGCGAAAGAGCTGCATGCGCTTGTCTTTGACGGCAACTTCCTCGGAGGCGAGCGCGACATAACGCGGCTGGCGCACCAGGGCGCGCACCCAGAAGGGCAGCCCCGGCTGCCCCTTGATCATCTCCATCAGACTGTCGCGATGGGCCGGCGAGGTGGCGAGGACGCTCGGCAGGTAGTTGCCGGCGAGCGAGGGGGATGCGGTCTGGGCGTAGAGCGGGGCGAGGCTCTGACAGAGCAAGGCGAATAGCCAAACAATACGGCTCATCAGGCCGCCAAATCGCCGATCAGCGCACCTGCAGGAATTCCCCATGCACGGCTTATCTTTCTAATCTGATCGAGATTGATTTCGCGGCGGCCATTTAGCAGATCAGCCGCACGAGACTTCGAACCCAGCACCTCGACAAGATCAGTTCGTGAGAGATTCTTTGCTGCCATGACCGCCTTGATCACATCCACCGGTGTCGACTTCGGCAGCGGATAGATCCTATCCTCATACTCTTCGATGAGCAGAGCCAAAGCATCGAAATGAGCTGCCTCAGGTGTGCCCTCTGCTGGCTCGTCTTCGAAGTACGGGCGGATGGCTACGAGTGCGGCACGGTACTCCGCCTCGTTCGCCAAAGTTCTCACTGCGCCGATGTCCATGATCGCTCCTCAAAGCCTCGTCACGTCGATCTTGTCGTAGTCCTTATGCGTGCCCACGAACAGAATGAAGACACGCTTTGTCCTGAATCCCACGAGGGCCACGATCCTGAATTTGTTGCCGCCGACATCGAACACGATCTTGCCGCCAGACACATAATCGGCCGAGTTGAAGGTGGCCTTTAACTCGGCGAAGTTATTCCACCGCGCGGCCTCTACAACAGTGTGCCACTCCAACAGCGCCGCACGGGCAGAAGCGCGGCTCGCTTTCGGCAGTCCTTCACAGAAGGCGATCCAGGTTGAACGAGCGATCACGCGCATGAGCACCTCTACCACGTTCCCAAATTGGGAACAAGTCGGTCCGCGCACTTGCTCCCTTTGAAGATGAAGGCAGACTATCTCCACAACCTAAGTGGAGGAAGCCGTGATTGGTCGTTCGAGCAAAGGAAAACCTAGCGTGAAGACTCGGAATTTCACCTTCTCAATCTGGTACGATGAAGAAACCGAACATATCCACCTTGCAGCACCTGATACCGTCTGGTTTCACAGTACTATCAACAATCGAGAAAACAGTCTTCGTCGCCATGCGAATCTTTACATGAAACTCGGCAGGCTGTTGCGCGAGGCAGGTGCCTCGGCGCCACCGGAGCAAACTAATGTCGACCGGTGTGCAGCAGAAGACGATGGCTGATTAAACCGCCTCCCTCTCGCGCAGCGCCTCCGCCGTCTGCAGATCGACGGAAACGAGCTGGGAGACGCCCTGCTCGGCCATGGTGACGCCGAAGAGGCGGTTCATGCGGGCCATGGTGATGGGGTTGTGGGTGATGATGACGAAACGGGTCTCCGTGGAGGCGGCCATTTCGTCCATCAGGTTGCAGTAGCGCTCGACATTGTGGTCGTCGAGCGGCGCGTCGACTTCGTCCAGCACGCAGATCGGCGCGGGATTGGTGAGGAAGACGGCGAAGATCAGGGCCATGGCGGTGAGCGCCTGCTCGCCGCCCGAGAGCAGCGTCATGGTCTGCGGTTTCTTGCCCGGAGGGCGGGCGAGGATTTCGAGGCCGGCTTCGAGCGGGTCGTCGCTTTCGATCAACTGCAGTTCGGCCGTGCCACCGTTGAAGAGGTGGGTGAAAAGGCGCTGGAACTGGGCGTTGACCACATCGAAGGCGGCGATCAGGCGTTCGCGGCCTTCGCGGTTCAGGCTTTGAATGGCCCCGCGCAGCTTGCGGATCGCATCAATGATGTCGTCGCGTTCCTTGATCAGGGCTGCGAGCTTCTCCGACAGTTCCTTTTGCTCTTCTTCGGCACGCAGGTTGACGGCGCCCAAGCGCTCGCGCTCCATCTTCAGCCGGTCGAGATTGCGCTCGACATCGCGCAGGTCGCCGATTTCGCTCGGGTCCTTCAGGCCCGTCAGGCGGAAGGCCTCATGCGGGCCGACATTCAGCGTATCGCGGATGCGGGTCTCGGCCTCGATGCGCCATTCGCGGGCGGACACCAGGCGCTCTTCGGCGCGACCGCGCTTCTCTCTGGATTCAGCGAGTTCGGCCAAGGCGGCGGCCGCCTTCTGGTCGGCCTCGCGCTGGCGGGTCTCGGCTTCCACCAGGCGGTCGGCCGCCTCGCGGCGATCCTTCTCGGCCTTATCAAGCGCTGTCATCAGGTTGCGGCGCTTGTCCTCGAATTCGTCGGGCGCCATTTCGAGGTCGGTGATCTCCTCGCGGGCTTCCGCCTCGCGCTCACGCAGCGTCGCGATGTGTTCTTCGGCCGACTTGGCGCGGTTCTGCCAGTTCTGCTTTTCCTGGCGGATCGAGAGAATGCGGCGGCGGCGCATCTCGTCTTCGCGGGCAAGCCCTTCGAAACGGGCGCGGGCTTCAGCGAGCAGGCCACGGTCGCGGGCGACAAGTGCCTCGGCATCGCGCAGGCGGGCATCAAGGGCGGAAAGATCCGGCGTCTCCTCCATCTCAATGCGGGCGGTTTCTTCCTGCTCGACGATCTCCTCGATCTGGCCCTTCAAACCGTTGACCGCCTCCTCGATCACCTCGCGGCGGCGGATGAGATCGCCCGAGGCGCGCTCGGCCTGGGCGAGCGCGTCGCGGGCTTCGGCAAGGCTTCGGACCGTGAGGCGACTGCGGTCGCGGGCGTCGGCGAGGCGCGCCTCTTCGGCGCGGATGGCGTCGGCGGCTTCCGCGAGACGATCCTCGGCCTCGACCATCTGGTCGCGGGCTTCCTCGGTCTCGCGCTCGATTTCCGCCAGACGGTTCTTCTGGGCGAGGCGCAGGGCGGCGGCACTCGGGGCGTCAGCCCCGGTGACATGGCCGTCCCAGCGATAGACCGCACCATCACGGGTGACGAGACGCTGGCCGGGCGCGAGGCTTGCCATCAGGCGGAGTGCATCGGCCTCGTCGACCACGCCGATCTGGCGGAGCGCCCGGGTCAGTGCAGCCGGCGCGCGGACATGGGCGAGCAGCGAGGGCACGCCCGACGGCAGGCCCGGGTCCCCTGCCCCGTCGCCATTGCCATGCCAATGGGCGGGGGCTTTCGGATCGAGCGCGCTGTCGAGATCGTCCCCGAGGGCCGCGCCCAGCGCGGTTTCGTAGCCGCGATCGACAGAGAGCTCGTCGGCAACGGGCGGGAAATCGCCTGTGGTCGTCGAGGCCAGGATGCGGGCGATGGTGCGGGCTTCGGTCTCCAGACCGTTGACGCGGGCACGGGCCGCTTCGAGCGGCTGGCGCAAGTGGCTTTCGGTGCGGCGGGCCTCGGCAAGGGCGGCCTCGGCCTCCATTGCAGCACTCTCTGCATCGGCGACCGCCTGTTCGGCGATCTCGACCATTTCGCGCTTTTCGTCCGGATCGGGGAGAGCGGCGATGCGGTCGGAGATCTCGGAGAGTTCGCGGGAGGCGTCGGAGACCTGCCGTTCCAGCCTTGCTCGACGCTCGGTCAGATCGCGGATGGCGCGTTCCAGCTGGTTGCGGCCGGCAGCGGCTTCGGCGCGCTCGGCGGTGAGCCGGGTGAAGTCGCGTTCACTGTCGGCAAGGGTTGCCGCAGCAGCCTCGAAGGCTTCCTTTGCCTCTTCACCGAAGCGGCCGGCATCGGCGAGGATTTCCTCAAGTTCTGCCTCTTCTTCCGCCAGCCGATGGATGACCTCGGCGTTTTCCGAGACCAGGCGTTCCTCGCGGCGGATGTCCTCATCGAGCTGCGCGAGACGGCGGGTGAGCTCGTCGCGGCGGCGGAGAATGCGGCTCGCTTCCTCATCGAGCTGGCTGCGGGCAATCTGCAGGCGCTGGAGGGCCGCGGCGGCCTTCGCCTCCTCCTCACGCAGCTCCGGCATCTTGAGGCTTGCAATCGCCTGGAGCTTTGCCGCTTCCATTTGGAAATTCGCCTTTTCGGCGACAATCGACATGGCCTGGTTAAGAGCGCTCTCCGCCTCGCCTTCCGCCTGCTTGGCCTGGGCCCAACGGATATGTAGGAGCATGGCGTCGTGGGCGCGGATATCGGCGGAAAGCTGCTTGAAGCGGTTGGCCTGGCGGGCCTGGCGCTTGAGGCTTTCGATCTGGCTTTCGAGCTGGGCGGTTATGTCTTCGAGCCGCTCCAGATTGGTCTCGGCGGCGCGCAGCCTGAGTTCGGCCTCGTGGCGGCGGGAATGCAGGCCGGAGATGCCAGCCGCTTCTTCGAGCAACTGCCGGCGGGCCTGGGGCTTGGCCTGGATCAGCTCGCCGATGCGGCCCTGGCCGACCATGGAGGGCGAGCGGGCACCGGTCGAGGCATCGGCAAAGAGCAGCTGTACATCCTTGGCGCGGGCTTCCTTGCCGTTGATGCGATAGACCGAACCATTGCCGCGCTCGATGCGCCGCGTCACCTGGATCTCGTCGGCATCATTGAAGGCGGCCGGGGCCGTACGGTCGGAATTGTCGAGATACAGGCCGACTTCAGCTGAGTTGCGGGCGGGGCGGTTGCCGGAGCCAGAGAAGATGACGTCGTCCATGCCCGACGCGCGCATGTTCTTGTAAGAGTTCTCGCCCATGACCCAGCGCAGGGCCTCGACAAGGTTCGACTTGCCGCAGCCATTCGGCCCGACAATGCCGGTCAGGCCGCGCTCGATGAAGAATTCTGAGGGCTCGACGAAAGACTTGAAACCGACGAGGCGGAGGCGGTTGAATTTCATCGGCACTGCCTCCCCTTCGCCCCGCTTGCGGGGAGAAGGTGGCCCGAAGGGCCGGATGAGGGGCCGTTCTTGCGACGGAGGAAAGCCAAACGCGGCGGCAGAGGCTTGCCCCTCATCCCCGGCGCAGAATTTGCGCCTGACCTGCCGGCACCTTCTCCCCGTGAACGGGGAGAAGGGCGACAAAAGGCGCCGTCGGCGCCCGTTGTCAGAACGGAACGTCGATCAGAGCAGGCTGTCGATGAGGGCCGACATTGAGTCAACCGACATGTCCCCCGAATAGGCCTTGCCATTGATCAGGAAGGTCGGGGTCGACTGAACACCGAATTCCTGGGCGCCGCGGTCGCGGACTGCCGACACATCACCGGCAAGCTGCGCGTTCGTCAAGCAGGCGTCGAAGGTCTCCTGTGTAAAACCACCGAGCTTGGAGAGCTGCAGCATGGCACCACGCACATCGCCGTCCGCCGGAGCCGCCCAGGTACGCTGCTGCTTCAGGAACATCGAGACGAAGGGGAAGTACTTGTCTTCAGTGGTGCAACGCGCCAGCATGAAGGCCGCGAGCGATGCGGTATCCTGCGGGAACGGGAACTCGCGCAGCACGAAATAGACCTTGCCGGTGTCGACATACTTGGTCTTGATCGCCTCGAAGGTGTTTTCGTGGAAATGCGCGCAGTGCGGGCAGGTCATCGACATATACTCGATGACCTTCACCGGCGCATTGGGATCGCCGAGCGCCATTTCCTTCAGCGGACCGGGCTTGAGGGCCGCTTCCATATCGACATCACGATCGGCTTTCGGAATTTCCGCCGAGGTGGTCGAGGCCGTGGTCTCGTTGCTGACAGCAGGCTGGGCTCCAGCGCTTGCGGCCTTGTCTTCGGCGTCGCTGCAGGCGGTAAGCGCCAAGGAGACTGCGGCAATTGCGATGCCGCCGAGGAGCCGGCGCTTGGTGATCGAGAGTTCGGAAGTCGACATGGGTCAGTTACCTGCGTTGCAAGGATCTTTGATGGGTTCACCGTTATAACGGCAAAAGGCGCCAAACAAGGCAGCCCACCCCCTGAAAAATCAAAGTTCCGTGACCTTTTTTTCTTGCCCGCAGCAAAAACGTTCGCCCCGACAAGCCTGGCCCGCCGGGGCGTTAAATCGAAACCGCTGTTTCAACGAGCGGTAGGAGGGCTCAGCAGCGACTGTACTGTATAGACAAGGATCGCAATGCCGATGGCCCCCATGGCGGCCACGCCGAGCAGCACGATGACATCGACCGGGCCGCCGATATCGCCGAAGCCCGAGCGGGTGACGGTCTGGACGAACCAGACGGCTCCAATGGCGCCCAAGGGCATGGAAAGCTGCGCCAGCAGAAACTTCTTCCAGGAGACGCGCCGGTCGCGGATCAGCACATAGAGATAGGCAAGCGTGATGACGGCAGCGAGTGCGACCATGACCCAGAACAGGGTGTGGCCGAAGATCTCCTCGAGAACCGCGACGATCATTCCGACAGTCATGTCCTTCATGACATCCTCCTTATGCGCGACCGCGCAGCATTGCGTTGTAGGTGGGTTTCAAGGCGATCTCCTTCATCAGCCAGGAGATCCAGAGCTCTTCCAGCGGTGCGATCAGGCCCGGGAAGGAGGGGACGAGGTTGTCCTTGTAGTCGAACTCCACCAGCATGGCCGACCCGACGCGGGTGATCAGCGGGCAGGACGTGTAGCCGTTGTAGCTTTCCTTGCTTTCGCGCCCTTCGATCTGGGCGACGAGCTGGTCGACGGCAACGGGCACCTGCCATTTGACGCTGGCGGCCGTCTTGCCCTTGGGCACACCGGCGATGTCGCCGACGGCGAAGACATCCGGGTAACGGGCGTGGCGCAGGGTGTGCTTGTCGACCTCGACCCAGCCCTGGCCAACCCATTTGTCGGCCCAGGGCAGCGGGCTGTTCAAGACCACATCGGGCGCCCGCATCGGCGGGATGACATTGGTGAAATCGTAGCCGAGTTCCTTGTCTCCCTCCGGTGTGGTGAAGGTGACGATCTTCCGTACGGGATCGATCTTCCTCATCACGTGTTCGTAGACGGTATCGATGCCGCGCTGTTCATAGAGCATGCGCACCTTTTCCGAGACGATCGGTACACCGAAAAGTGCTTTGTTATGGGCGGCGTAGACGATCTTGGAATTGCTGCGGGTACCCTTGCGGGTGAGGTAATCCTCGGTGAGGAAGGTGTATTTCAGCGGCGCGCCGGCGCATTTCATCTCGGTTGCCGGGCGCGAGAAGAGAGCCAAACCGCCCTTGTCGGTGAAGCGGTTCATCTCTGCCCAGGTCTTTTCGGCATAGTCGGGCCCGGCATAGACGGAACCGATGCCATCCTTGCCGATAAGGTCAAGGGACATGCCTTCGATCGCCGCGTAATCGAGCTTGAGACCGGTCGCCACGAAAAGGAAGTCGTATTCGATCGCCGTGCCGCTTTCCGTCACGACCTTCTTGCCATCTGGATCGATCTCGGCAGCCCCTTCCTCGATCCACTCGACACCGGACGGCAGCCAGTCGGCCGTGCCTGAAACGGAATAGGAGGCGGGCTTCAGGCCTGCGGCGATCAGTGTGAAGCCCGGCTGGTACCAATGCTGCTTGCGCGGATCGAGAATGGTGATCTTTGCGCCATCGAGCCGGGCCGAGAGCTGGTTGGCCAAAGCCGTACCGGCGGCGCCCGCGCCGAGGATCAGGATGCGGGCGCTTGTCTTGACGGGCTCAGCCGTGGCACGGCCAAGGGGGGCTGCCGCAAGCACCGCACCGCCTGCCGCCAGACCGAAGAACTGTCGTCTGCTGGTTTTCATGTTTTCCTCCCATGGTGGCCCCTGCCACCTCGCTCCAGACGCTGCCCCTTGCGCGCGACCACAGCTGCAGAGACCCGCGATGGCAACAACATAGCTCCATCTATATATATTATTTCGTACCTACAATACAACGTAGTTATTGACATCTAGACTTTAGAAGCAGGATCGGCTGCGGCAGGCCTCTGATTGCAAAGTGGCGAGTGGGCGGCTAACACGCGATAGAAGCCTTGGAGGAGACCTCGGGGGAGCTCTTGGGGAAGGCCCCAAACTTGGCCGGCTTGGTCAATTTTAACATCTTCAAACCGCGCACCAAACTGTCATAAAGAATTTGCAACCTTTCATTGTTCGAGTTCATTGCCGATGTTGTTGCCTAAACGCCGGAATCTGGCGCCCCTTGCCGCTTGCAGCCTGAGCCTTACATTGCTGGCGACCTCCATGGTCATGCCGGTGACCACGGCTTCCGCACAGCAATCGCAGAACGTGGCTCCACGAGCGGGAAGCGCATCGCTTGAGCAGATCGAAGCCAAGCGCCGGCTGCTCTTCGCGCGGATGCTTCAGGCTCCTGACGATCTCGACACGGCTTTCGAATATGCCGCGCTGTCATCCCAAGCGGGTGATCTCGAGGGGGCCATTTCGACGCTGGAGCGGATGCTGATCTATGCGCCCGGCCTGCCCCGCCTGCAGCTCGAACTCGGCGTGCTCTATTATCGGCTCGGTGCCTACGAAACGGCGCGGCAGTATTTTGACGGAGCCAAGTCCGTCGGCGACGTGCCGCCTGAGGTCGCAGCCAAGGTCGATCAGTATCTGGTGGCCATCGACAAGCAGGGTGCGACCTCGCAGTTTTCGGGCATGGTGCGGACGGGGCTGCGCTACCAGAGCAATGCCAATGCCGGCCCCGGCAATTCCACCGTCACGCTGAACGGCCTCTCCTATACGCTTGACGATCTGAGTGTCGGCAGCAAGGACTTCAACGCCTTCATCAACGGAGCCGTCCGCTACCGGCATGACACGGACATCCAAGGGCTTGCGCTGGAGGCCGGACTTTCCGGTTATGCGGCGGGATACCGGGATCGCGAGACGCTGAACACGGCGGCCGTGGAGGCCTATGCAGGGCCAGTCTTCGACCTCGGACGTTTCGGACTGGATGACAGGACCCTCTCGGTGCTGCTGTTGACCAGCGGGGTCCTCATCGAGGGTGACCGCTATCTCGCCTCTGCAGGGGTCTCGACCACGCTGGACTGGCAGATGACACCGGTCGACAGCCTCTCGGCGAGCCTGCAATACCGCTACGAGGACTATTCCAACACCAAGTCGCGCAAGACGGCAGAGCTTCAGACCGGCAACCGCTTCGATGCACAGCTTGCCTGGTCGCACAATGTGACCGCAGATTTCAGCCTGACCGGCCGGCTCCTCGCGACCCGCCGCGATGCGGAGGAAGGTTACCTCTCGTTCAACGAGGTGGGCGGCGCAATCTCTGGCACCTATCGTTATGCGGCGCTGATCGGCGACGGACCGGCCTGGATCATCGGGCTGGAAGCGGCGGTTTCGGGGCGCGGCTATGACGAACCTGACAGCATGATCAATGCGGGTGAGAGGCAGCGCGATACCGAGTTCAGCCTGAACCTCAAACAGATCGCACCCTTTACCGAGCGCGTGGCCCTGGTGACCGAAGCCGGCTACCGCAAGGTCTGGTCGAACTACGACATCAAGGCTTTCGACAATATCTCGCTGTCGATCGGCATCCAGGCCGCTTTTTAGGAGCACAATGATGAAGACGAACAGCCGTCATGCCCTGCTCTGCGCTTCTGCCGCGCTGCTGATGCTTGCAGGCGCTCCAGCCAATGCCGAGACCGACGTGGCCGGGGTGACTGCCGCCGTCAATCCGAAGGCAACCGCGTTCGATGGCGCCGGCAAGCCGCGCCTGATTTCGCTCGGCGATCCCGTGATCCGCAACCACCGGATAGAAACGAGTGGCGAGGGTCTGGTGCAGATCCTGCTGGCCGACGGGACATCCTTCACAGTGGGTCCGAATTCCTCCGTGGTGATCGACAGTTTCGTCTACGACCCGGACAAGAACACGGCCTCGCTTGCCGCCACCATGACCAAGGGCGCGCTGCGCTTCATCGGCGGCAAGGCCTCGAAGGCCAGCGGCAATGTGAAGATCGACACGCCGATCGGCACGGCCGGGATCCGCGGTGCCGTGGTCGACATCAATCTCAATGGCCAGACAAGCGACGGCCAACCGCTGCCGCCGCACATGACGCTGGTCTATGGCAAGGAAGTCGAGCTGACCGGAAACGGTTCGCCGCAGCGGCTGTTCAGACAGGGCTTCTCCATCGTTGCCGGCGACGGACAGCCGCGCGTCCAGCGCACCCCGCCGCAATGGGTGAGCGGGTTGCAGCAGGTGCTCGCCGGCCGTCCCGGAACTGGCGGCGGGGCGAGCAAGGTTCCGACCGATCAGACGGTTTCCAAAAGCCCGGTGAGCCAGACGAATTCCGCACAACTGCCCTCGGCGAACGCGATCCCGGTCCCGACACCCCGACCGATCACGACCGCGCCGGTTGAGAATATTGCAGGCGACTCGCAACGCGATGTGGGAACGCGACCGGAGGTGCCCGAGGCGCCCTGGGATGGGTCTGTCGGCGTCGTTTATGAGGAGCCGGGTTACAGATCGCTCTATGAAACCTTTGGACAGCTGACACAGCAGGCCGACGGCAGTTGGGAGGGCGTCGATGATGATGGCGAGACCCTTTCACTGGAGGGTATTGCCAAATCGAACACCCTGACCTCGGCCGATGTCACCGGATATAGTTCCATACTGGATAGCGCCCTCAACGGGACAGCCTATTCAGGCAGCGGTGACTTTATCGCCTATCTCATGCGCTCGAACGATAACACTCCATTCTACGTGGTTGGCGGCAAGGCCGCCAGCATGGCCTCGACATTCACGGGCACAAAGGTGCTGCATTATGTCGTGCAGCCGGATCCCGCGACCGGTGCCGTTTCGATCGGAGCCGTCAACCCGGACCTTGCGGCAGCGCTCGCGGGGACCGAAACGGTCAACAGTGCTCTCCTCGTGGTGGCCGCATCGGGTCTAGACGGTGACGAAAAGGCGATCGTCGGCAAGGCGATCCAGGCCTCTCTGTCGATCAGCGGTGACGGAGTCAATCAGACGAGCGCAATAAACGTCACAGCGGGAACGTTTGCCCAGCTTAGCCGCGGTGGCAATGGCCTGAAGGCATTGAGTTCAGGCAGCTATCTGTCGAGTGCTTCTGCAGAGGTTGAGAACACCCAGTCGGCCGTGGAAACCATCGGGGGCAGCGAAGGCAAGGACGAACTGTTCGGCAAGAACGGCGAGTATATGGTGGTCGTCGCAAGCGCGGAAACCTATGTCCCCGATCCCAGCGAGGGCCCGGGCACCATCAACTTCGACGTTGGCGCCAATATCCTGAGCCGCAATGATAGCCTGACGCAGAGAAACGTCGCCAGCTCCTTTGCCAACCAGACCGTATCCGGCTTTGCCGCCGGTGCCGTGAAGACCTGGAGCGGCATCGACCTCGATACTGGAATAATCTCGCTCACGTTCAACGGAACGACCCACAGCTTTACCGGCAAGATCGACATCGATACGGCCGATGGGCGCGATGAGGTCTTCCTGACATCCGTCAATTCCGAAACCGCCTATCTGACCGACAAGCTCATTGCCGCCGCGAGTGACACTGACGGATCCTACATCGTATCCTCCGACGTGGTGCCCGTGCAGATCTTTGATTCAGGCACCAGTGCCGCTATCTGTAACGCGTGTGACTTCATGACCTGGGGTTGGTGGGGCAAAGCGGATGGCTACGAAAGCAGCTCTTCCGTCCATCTCGGCAACTGGATCATCGGCAATAGGCCTGATGATGCCGCACTCCAGTCGCTGACCGGCACTGCCACGTATTCCGGCCATGCCGTGGGCACCGTCGTGAACAATGGATCGCAATACATCGCCACCGGCGGTCTTTCGGCCACGATGGATTTCGGCGCACGGCGAGGAACAATCGAGATCAGTGACTTCGACGGCAGAGGTGACGTATTCGGTGCTGAGGTAAGTTTTGCATCTGGCGCCAGTGCTGTCTCGACTCTTACCAGCACATCCATGATCGGGATCGCCACCAGCGTCACCGGCGCATTCGCCTCCAACGGCACTGATCCCGTCAAGGGCATCATGGGCAGCTTCACTGCCGAGGACGGGACGTGGTCCTCCACCGGCATCTTCGCCGGCAGCCGGTAAGCCGGGTTGATGGCAGCACTCAATGGCCCACAGCGCCGTCTGTCGTCGTCCCAGCGTCGCAGGCTGGGCGTCATTCTCATCGGGGCGGCGGCGCTGACTGCTGTGATCACCGCCCATGCGGCCCTCGCATCGCAGGCCTTCCGGCTGACGGCGCTGGTCTTCGACGCCTATCAGGTGATCAAGCCGCGGGAGGCCACCGATCCGCCGGTCGCCATCATCGACATTGACGAGGCCTCGATCGGCAAACAGGGGCAATGGCCCTGGTCGCGGCGGACGGTGGCGGAACTGGTTACGCGGGCCAGCGGGCTGGGTGCTGCGGCAATCGGATTCGACATCGTGTTCTCCGAGCCGGATCGCACCGCGCCGGCGCGTCTGGTTGACGAGATGCGGCGCCAGGGGATTGCGATCGACATCGGCGCCGACCTTCCGGACCCGGATATGGCGCTCGCAGAGGCCGTCGCTGAGAATGCGGTGGCGCTCGGCATTGCCTTGACCAACGAGACCTCCGTGCCGGCGCCCGAGCCGAAGGCCGGTTTCTCCTTCGTCGGCCCCGATCCGCGCGGACGGCTTGCCCCCTATTCCGGCTCGCTCTCGAACCTGCCCTTGCTGACCGAGCGCGCGACGGCGATGGGCTATTTCTCTTTTCCCCCGACGCCCGACAACATCATCCGGACCTTTCCGCTTGTCTCGAAAAGCGGCGACCGGCTCTATCCGGCACTCTCAATCGAGACGCTGCGGATCGCCCAGCAGGCCGGCTCCTTCATCCTGCGCTCGGCCGGAACAGAGGAAGGCTCAGCGATCACGGACTTGCGGGTGGGGGCGCTCGACGTGCCGCTGGGTTCGAATGGGGAGATGTGGATCTATTATTCCGGCCTGCCGGACATGCCGGTGATTTCGGCGGCAGACCTGCTGGAGCCCGCCCAAGCCGCCCGGCTGATGGCCAAGATTCAAGGCCGCGTCCTTCTGGTCGGCACCAGTGCCGTCGGCTTGCGCGATATCGTGGCGACGCCGGTCGACCCTGCCATGGCGGGGGTAAAGGTGCATGCTGAGATCATCGACCAGATCGCCAGCGGCGTCTTCCTCAAGCGCCCGGACTGGATGATCGGAGCGGAACGGGCGGCAGCCGTTACGGCAGGGGTCGTCCTGCTTCTCGTGCTCGCCACCGCCACCCCTGCCCTTTCGGTTGCCACAGCCCTTCTGCTCGCGGGCCTCGTTGTGGGCGGGTCATGGCTCGCCTTTTCCCAGGCGCTGACGCTTTTCGACCCGCTCTTGCCGCTGCTTGCGTTGGGCGCCGTGCTGCTGACGGCGCTGCCGCTGCTTCTGATGCTGACCCACCGCGAGAAGCGCTTCGTGCGCGAGAGCTTCGGACGTTATCTCTCGCCGACGCTGGTCGAGCGGCTTTCGGAAAACCCGGAGGGGCTGGTTCTCGGCGGAGAAGACCGTGAGCTCACCATCCTCTTCTCCGACATCCGCGGCTTCACCACGCTGTCTGAAAAGCTGACGCCGACCGAATTGACTGGACTGCTCAACAACTTCCTCACACCGATGACCGACGTGCTACTCAATCGCGAGGCGACGATCGACAAATATATCGGCGACGCGGTCATGGCCTTCTGGAACGCCCCGCTCGACATTGCCGACCATCCGCAAAAAGCCTGCCTCGCGGCGCTCGACATGGTCGCCGCGCTCGACCGCCTGAACCGCGAGAGCGCCATGGCGCTGAAAATCGGCATCGGCCTGAATACCGGCATGGCCTGTGTCGGCAATCTCGGATCCGACCAGCGCTTCAGCTACTCCTGCCTCGGCGACAGCGTGAACCTTGCCTCCCGCGTCGAGGGCATGACCAAGCTCTACGACGTACCGATCCTGGTGACCGAGGAGGTGCGGGCGCGGACGACGGGGCTCATCTTTGCCGAGGTCGACCGGGTGCGGGTGATAGGCCGGCAGGCGCCGGTGACGTTGTTTGCACTGGTCGGCGTTGCCGGCGGCGCAAGCTTAGAGCAGGCAGAGCTGCTCGAGCGCCACGGCGCCTTTATCGCGGCCTGGCAGACGGGAGATCTCGCGGCGGCCCGCGTTCGACTGAAGGCTCTGCAGGCCCTGCCGCAGAATGTGCTTTCCGGCACCCACGCGCTTTACGAGACGCGCCTTGCAACCCTGCCCGAGGCCACGCCAGAAGGCTGGGACGGCGTATTCACCGCTAACAGTAAGTAGCATTCGAACTGCTACTCATGCAGCGACTGCACCACGCGGTTGGCAATGGTGAGCCGCTCGGCGAGCGTGGTGGCGCAGAGGCGGTGGACGAGGAGCGCGAGCTCGGGATCGGCCTGCTCGAGGTAACGCAGCTGGCGGCGGGCCAGGCGATAAACGGTCGAGGGGACTTCAGCGACAACATCGGCCGTGCGCGGGCCACCGCGATAGATGGCGATCTCGCCGAGCACGACGCCGGGTTTGACTGTTCGGAGACGCAACCGCTTGCCGTTGGCAAGCACGGCCTCGACCTTGGCACGGCCGGTCCAGAGCAGGAACAGATCCTCGCCCGGCTCACCGGCGCGGATGAAGCGATCGCCCGGCTGCAGGCGGATCTCCTCCATTGAGGCGACCAGGTCCTTCAGGCGGGCACTCGGACCGATGGTCTGGGCGAAGTAGTCCTCTATATCCTGCCAGGTTTCCTCGCGGCTGATGGCGGCGATCAGCCGCTCCTCGCAGCGCTCGAGCGCATGGTCGAGGTCGCGCTCGTGTCCGACCGAAGGATCCGAGGCGAAGTCGATGCCATTTCTGGCCAGGGCCTGCTCGATCTCGGGCGAGAGGCTGCTGAAGACGAGCTCGACCTCGCTGCCGGCCAGCAGGTTGCGGATCTTGACGAAGGTGGCGGCAGCGGCCGCATCCATGCCGCTGACGCGGCGGAAATCGATGACGACGAAGCGCAGCGACAGGCGGCTGCGATCCTGCTGTCGGCGGCGGATCGCGTCGATGATCTGTTCCGCCGTGCCGAAGAACAGGAATTCCTGCAGTTCCAGCACCTGGACCTGCTCGCCTTCCAGCTCAATCAGGCTGTTTTCCGCCGGCGGGCGGTCGATGCTGCTCTTGCGTTCGCGCAGCGAAGCGTTAACCCGGATGACCGAGAGACGGGCATAGTTGTAGACGAAGCTTGCGATGGAAAGTGCAAGTCCGAGCGCCATGCCGCCCATGAACCCAAAGGCGGCCATGCCCAGCGGGATGGCGAGAACGACCAGCCATTCAATGCGCGGCAGCTGTGTGCGTGTGCGCCACAGCCAGTCCTGGATCAGCTCGACGCCGAGTGCGATCATCAGACCGGCGGCCACGAAGTTCGGCATGGCGCCGGCCAGTTCGCCGGCAAAGGGCAGCATCAGCGCCAGCATAATCGCGGTTGCAATGCCGACGGAGCGTGCCTTGGCGCCCATGCGGTTGGCAAGCAGGGTCATCGACAGGCCGGTGAAGCCTGGAGCGCCGCCAAAGCCGCCGGCCATCAGGTTGGCGATACCGGTGGTGCGCAGTTCCGCATCGGCATCGATTTCCTGGCGGGTCGCCACTTCAAGGCCGCTGGTGTTGAGCAGCAGGCCAACCATGCCGAGAAGCGCCACGGAGATGATCGCAGGCAAGGCCTGCAGAACGACCGTCCAGTCCGCCGTCATGACCACGTGGGCCGGTTGCGGCAGGGCAAAACCGTCGCCGGGCGGAACGGCGGGCAGCCATTGCATGGCCCGCGCCTGATCGCTTTCGACGCCGATGACGCCCAGCATGACGTAGAAAAGGAGACCGCCCCCCAGAAGCACAAGCGGCATGGTGAGCGGGCTTGTCGAGCGCCGCAGGGCAAAGACCATCACCACTGCAAAAACGACGGATACATAGAGGTTGGCGAGCGCCTGCTGGCCATCCGGTCGGACCAGAAGGTCGACGATGGTGCGGTCGCCGACGACCATCATTATGGCACCCTGAATCAAGAGCCAGCCGGAGCCGGCGAGAAAACCGGCGACCACCGGATAGGGCATGAAACGCACGAGCCGGCCGAAGCGGCAGAGGCCAAAAAGCCAGAAGACGAGGCCGGTGACCACGGCACTTGAGCCCAGGATGGCAAACGCCGTGGCGACCTTGACCTCTTGCGGGGCGAATTCCAGATGGGCAGCGCTCGCCGTGACAGCCGTGGCCAGGATGGCGATGCTCGCCTCCTGCACCTGACCTATGCTCGACGGATAGCGGCTGCGAAGCCCAATCCACAGAGCCATGACGATGCTGGACAGAAGGATGACACCCACGCCCAGGGAAAAGCCGGCTGCCAGCGGTCCGGCGAAGATCAGTGCAGCGAAGGCGATACTGGTGCCGAGGCCATCAATTCCTGCGATGATTGCAAACAGCACGGGAGCAAGGTAGCGCCTCGCCACACTCGGAGCCGGATAGCGCCATGCCCGCTGTCGCGGGCCGGCACCGAGCGTGGCCTTGCGATCCGGGGCGGGCGCTGGGTTGTGGATGTTCACGGCTTTTCCTGCTCTTGAAAAGGCATTTGCCGCCAGGGACGTCATGTCGGCTCATCGACTGGTAGACGCGGCTGGCATGGTGAGCAACGCGACGATCCGGATCGACCCAAACTTGGCCGGACCGTCAGCTGGAAAGAGGTGTTTTAACGAAGAAAACCCATTGGTTTCAAAGGGCGGCGGCCAAACTCACAGACCAGCGGCTACTTGCGTTTTGCCTGCAAGACGGCCGTGCCCAGACGCTCGACGGCGCGGCGGAGGTTCTCGTCTTCGATGCCCTCCATCATCGCTTCCAGCCGCCTGGCCTTTTCGCCCTCGAGCTTGCGGATACGCGGCCTGACGCTTGCGACCGAGACCGGCTTTTGGACGATGCGGACCTGGCCGATCGCGGGATAGCCGAAGAAGCCGTTGATACGGGCGATCAGCTCACCCTGGGCATGGGAGAGAAAGAGCGCGCGGGCGCCTTCACAGGCAATCGTCAGCACGCCCGGTCGGTGGCCGCCGTCCTCGGGCAGATCGGAGCGGCGTGGCCAAGCGATCTTTTCCGGTCGGGTGCAATCGGCAAAGCCCTCGCCGACAATGTCTTCCCAGGATCCTAGCAACGCCGTGTTGATGCCTGCACGCCTTGCCAGCACCGGGTCAACGATGCCGTTGGCGATCTCGGAGATCTGGTTTGCGCCGTAGCGGCTAGGCTGATCCTTTGACATCGTCACTCACTTTCGGCGTGGCCGAGACGGCAATAATAAGGCCAACCCAGAGGAAGAGGGCGTCGTATATGTCATGGCCAAATATGAAATTGGACAACCCGCCAAAGGCATAAGTCAAGACGAGCGCGAGCGCCAATAGCAAACGCGGCTCTCGCATGGCGTCATTCGGAGCCTTCCAGGCGATGTAGAGAGGGGCAAACAAGAGAAGCACAAGCCCCAAGAGCCCCACCACGCCGTTGTCGATAAGTGCCGTTAAGTAGCCGTTGTGGAGATGAGAAAAGCCGTAACCGAACTCTTGGATTAGTGCTCGGCGATTTTGCAAGCCATGTCCGGAGATCGGGTCTCGCGCAAACGCCGCCAATCCTTTTTCCCACAAATCAAGGCGAATCGACGTCGAGCGGCTGAGGGCCACATCGCCTGCTCCGCCTGCCAACGCCGTGACTTCCTTCAGCCGGTGGTAACTTCCCGACGCGTAGATGCCAATGGCCACGAAGACACAGACAGCCAGAACAATCATAAAAATCTGGCTCAAGCGCAATTTGTGGCGAAGGTGCCCGACCAGAACAAGAGCCAGGCCCAGGAGCGGAACCGGCATCATCCCCTTGGTCTGGGACAGAAATACGCACAGATAACCGCTGAGAAACCCCACAATCCCGAGAATACGGAGACGGCGGTCGTCCTCCAGCAGCAAGATGAGGGAGGCAACAGAAAGAAACGCGCAAGTTAATGCAAAGGGAATCGCATTCCCGCTGCCGCCTTCTGCACGTTCCGCTAGGATGAAGACCTGATAGGCTGCGAGCGGCAGTACGAGGATTGCGCCAACAGCTGAAGCCCGAGGGACGCTACGGAGCAACGCATCTGGCGACGTTAAAAAGAGACGCATCATCACCGGTATTGCGCATATGAACAGGATCTGCGGGGCAAGCTTGCGGATTTCCGAGAGCGGAGAGGCGAAATTCTGGCCAAAATTGAGAGCAAAAAAGATAATATTGACAATGATGTAGGTGATGATCGCGATCGCGAACGCGCGAACGCCATCTCGCCAGACCCAACCGATTTTGCCAATCGAGAGATAGAGAATCGCCCAAATTGCCGACGCAGCGAACAAAATGGTCACGACCGATCCACCCAGGGCCGCCAGACCAAAAACGAGGTATATCGCAACCAGGTTGTTTTCATTCATCGTGCGTTTCAATAGATGCATTCTATACCGTCCCCTAAAACTGACGCGACAGGTAACCGCAATTTCTTCGACCCACAAGGCCATGAAAGCCCCGCAATCAGCTCCGCTTCTCGCCTGGTATGATCGGCATCACCGGGAGCTGCCCTGGCGCATTTCACCCGCGGCGGCGAAGCGCGGAGCGAGACCTGATCCCTACTATATCTGGATGTCCGAGGTGATGCTGCAGCAGACGACGGTTGCGGCGGTGAAGGCCTATTTTGCCAAGTTCACCGGCCGGTGGCCGACGGTCAAGGATCTTGCGGAGGCGCCGAACGAGGATGTCATGGCGGCCTGGGCGGGGCTCGGCTATTATGCCCGCGCCCGCAATCTGAAGAAATGTGCGGAGGCCGTCGCTTTCGAGCATGGCGGCATCTTTCCCGATACCGAGGAGGGTTTGCGCGCGCTTCCGGGCATCGGCGACTATACGTCGGCCGCGGTGGCCGCGATCGCCTTCAACCGGCCGGCGGCTGTCATGGACGGCAATGTCGAGCGGGTGATCTCGCGGCTTTTTGCCATCGAGGCGCCGCTTCCCGGATCAAAACCACAGATGAAGGCGAAGGTGGCGGAGCTGACGCCGACCGACCGGCCCGGGGATTTTGCCCAGGCGATGATGGATCTCGGCGCCACGATCTGCACGCCCAAACGGCCGGCCTGTGCGCTCTGTCCGTTCAACGACGCCTGTCTGGCGCTCGCCACCGACGAGCCGGAGCGTTTTCCGGTCAAGGCGGCGAAGAAGGCAAAGCCGGTGCGGCTGGGGGCCGCCTTCATTGCCGTCGATCGCGACGGACAGCTTCTGTTGCGCAAGCGCGTGGAGAGAGGCCTGCTCGGCGGCATGACGGAGGTTCCGACGACCGACTGGACCTCTCGGCAGGACGGGGAAACGGGGATCGCGGCTGCCCCCTTCCCGGCCGAGTGGCAGGCGGCGGGGGTCATCACCCATGTCTTCACGCATTTCGAGCTCCGGCTCTCGATTTTCCGTGTCGGCCCGATCGACAGGCCATCGGATCATCACGGTTTCTGGGTGCCCGTCACCGAACTTGATGGGGAAGCGCTGCCGACTGTCATGAAGAAGGCAATTGCAGCCGCTATTCCGACGGCCTTTCAACATTCAAAGGGTAACACATGACCGAAATCCGCCATATCGTCTTCGACATCGGCAAGGTGCTGATCCATTACGATCCGAACCTGCCGTTTTCCCGGATCATCCCTGACGCCGACGAAAGAGCGGAGTTCTTCGCCAAGGTCTGCACGCACGATTGGAACCTGGAGCAGGATCGCGGTCGCAGCTGGCACGATGCCGAGGCGCTGCTGATCGAACAATTTCCGGAGAAGGAAGCCCATATCCGCGCCTTCCGGCAGCATTGGGCCGAGATGGTGCCCTATGCCTATGACGACAGCGTCGCCATCATGACCGGGCTCATCGATGCAGGCCGCGACGTGACCATGCTCACCAACTTCGCCGCCGACACATTCTCGGAGGCCCGCAAGATGTATCCTTTTCTCAACCTGCCGCGCGGCGTGACGGTCTCGGGCGAGGTTGGGCTGATCAAGCCTGATGTGGCGATCTATGAGCGGCATGCTGTTGATTTCGAGCTCTCGCCCCCGCATACCCTCTTCATCGACGACAGCATGGCCAATGTCGAAGGAGCGCGCGCCGCCGGCTGGCAGGCGGTGCATTTTACCGGAGCGGAAAAGCTGAAGGCCGATCTTGGCGCGCTGGGCGGCTCTACCTGATAAGGGAGAATGCTCTTGAATGCATATGCATTCGAGAGCATATTGAGCCATGAGTTGGCCCGTTCTTCTACGTCCGGATTTCGAGCCGGAGTTTCAGGCCCTGCCGGAAGCGGTGCGGGATGAAATTTTTGTCTCGCTACCACTGATGAAGTCCTATGGGCCGTCTCTCGGCAGACCCTGGGTGGACACGCTCAAAGGTTCGCGATTCGCCAATATGAAGGAGTTGCGGTTTCGAGCCGCGGACGGTGTCTGGCAGCTCGCCTTTGCCTTCGATCCGAAGCGGCAGGCGATCCTGCTTGTGGCAGCCGACAAATCCGGCGTCAGTGAGCAGCGGTTCTACAAGGTGCTGATCGACAAGGCCGACAGGCGCTTTGCCGCGCATCTCAAAACCCTCAAGGATGAATGATCATGGCACGTGCATTGGACGATCTGCTGGCGGAACTGCCGATCGAAAAGCGAAAGGACCTCGAATCACGCGGTCAGGCCCGGCTTGAGGACTATCGAACCTTGCAGGAACTGCGCAAATCCCGGGACCTGACGCAGGAGAAGCTTGCCGCTCTGCTCGGCATCAACCAGGAAAATGTATCGCGCCTCGAACGGCGCAATGATCTGCTCTTGTCGACGCTCAGGGACTATGTGGAGGCTATGGGAGGAGATCTGGAAATCGTCGCTCGTTTTCCGGATCGGGAACCCGTGCGGCTGAGCGGCCTGCTGCGGGATACGTCGACAGAACGAGCGTCTCAGGAATAAGATGCTGGCGCGGGTGGAGTTGGCGGACCCCTGCCCGCGCCAGATCGATCCCGAAAGATCGAATGCAGCTCGATTAAAGGCTTCGACTTGCTCGAAGCTGATCACAAGAATGTGAAGCTATTCTAATGTTGGTGAAATTCGGCTTCGGCACCTTAGGTGCGCCAGAGCCTTTTCGTTATTCGAGGCCGCCCATGCGGCTGCGGATGATCGAGCGCAGGTCGTCGATCGGCTTCAACGTGCCTTCTTCCTCTGTATGCCAGAAGGTCCAGCCGTTGCAGGCATCCAGCCCCTGAACGCGGGCACCGACGCGGTGGATGGAGCCTGCCTCGCCGTTTGCCGTCAACGTGCCGTCAGCGCGGATGATGGCGGAGTGGCGGCGCTTGGCATCGGTCAGGATCTGGCCGGGCTTCACGAGACCTGCTTCGAGCAGAACGTTGAAAGCGACGCGCGGTTCGGCTTTCTTGCCGGTCATGACGGTCAGTTCGACCTTGCCCAGAGGTTCGACGGCAGCGATTCTGGCCGAGGCGGCATCGATGTAGTCCTGCTCGCGCTCGATGCCGACGAAATGGCGGCCGAGACGCTTGGCAACGGCCCCTGTCGTGCCGGAGCCGAAGAAGGGATCGAGCACGATGTCGCCCGGCTTGGTCGAGGCCATGATGACGCGGGCAAGCAGTGCTTCCGGCTTCTGGGTCGGATGGACCTTCTTGCCGTCGTCACCCTTCAGCCGTTCGCCGCCCGAGCAGATCGGGAAGAGCCAGTCGGAGCGCATCTGCACGTCGTCGTTGGACGCCTTCATCGCATCGTAGTTGAAGGTGTAACCCTTGGCCTTCGGATCGGGCGAGGCCCAGATCATGGTTTCATGGGCGTTCTGGAAACGGCGGCCCTTGAAGTTCGGCATCGGGTTTGTCTTGCGCCAGACGATGTCGTTGAGGATCCAGAAGTTGAGATCCTGCAGTGTGGCGCCAACACGAAAAATGTTGTGATAGCTGCCGATGACCCAGATCGTGCCCGTCGGCTTCAGCACGCGGCGGCAGGCCAAGAGCCAGGCGCGGGTGAAGGCATCATAGGCTTCGAAGGAGGCGAACTGGTCCCACTCGTCATCGCAGGCATCGACGAGCGACTGGTCGGGACGGTGGAGCGCGCCGCCAAGCTGAAGATTGTACGGCGGATCGGCGAAGATGACGTCGACGGATTTGTCGGGAAGGGCTTCGAGGGCGGAAACGCAATCGCCCTTGATGATGCTGTCGACCCAGGCAAGCGGGTCGGACGAACGGCGGAGTTCGGCAATCGGAAACACAGAAGCCATTGGTTACTCACTCTTACGCTGACGCAGCACGGAACATGAGGCTTATGGTTACCGAAGTTGGTTACCGAAGCGTGAAGAGGGGGTGAGATTTTGCGCGAGGGTGGGATGCTCCTTCTTCTCCCCGCCTGGGAGAGAGGTCCACTACCGCCCCGCCTCCCAGGCCTTCACCACGGCCTTCTTCGCCTGTGCCCGCCAGACGCGGGTGAGGTTTTCCCGCGCCCATTCGATATCGAGCCTGTCCGGACGGGCGAGCACCATGGGGTAAGGCCGGTGGTGATCCGTGGTGAAGAAGGTGTCGGGGTCCATCTCGATCAGGTGGTCGCGCTCCTCGAAGGGGACCTTGAAGACCGGGCAGTCGTGGGTCGAGTTCCAGAACAGCATGGCCTTGCCGTTGACCTTGAAGGACACGGCGCTCCAGGAGGTGGTTTCCTCCGTTGTCGGCAGGGCAAGGATGATCTGGCGCAGCATGTCGAGGGTGATCATGGCGGGGCCTCCG
>OGCL01000763.1_pt1 | contig 31813 bp, 26 predicted proteins | sample 1570041 | NCBI WGS metagenome assembly OGCL01 (sample SAMN06266162, study PRJEB24511) | hot springs metagenome | isolation source: Hot spring water | place: South Africa: Limpopo | collected 2015-06-22 | reverse complement strand
CTCGCGCTTGAGGAAGTAAACGGCGCAGGCGGCGTGCTCGGCCGACGCCTCGAGGTGGTGAGCCGCGACGACAACGCGACGCCGGGCGACGCGGTGCGCGTCGCAGAAGAGCTTCTGTCGCGCGAGCAGGTGGCTTTTCTGATGGGGACCTTCCTCTCCCACGTCGGACTCGCGGTCGCCGATTTTGCCAAGCAGAGGCGGGTGCTCTTCATCGCCGCCGAGCCGCTCACTGACAAGATCGTCTGGGAGAACGGCAACCGCTACACTTTCCGCCTGCGGCCGTCGACGTACATGCAGACGGCCATGCTCGTACCCGAGGCGGCAAAGCTCAAGCGCAAGCGCTGGGCGATCGTCTATCCGAATTACGAGTACGGGCAGTCGGCGACGCGCTGGTTCAAGGAGCTGCTCAAGAAGGCGCAGCCCGACGTCGAGTTTGTGACCGAACAGGCGGTTCCGCTCGGCCGCATCGACGCGGGGGCCGTGGTCCAGGCGATCGCCGATGCAAAGCCGCAGGGCATCTTCTCCTCGCTTTTCGGGCCTGACCTTGCGCGCTTCGTCCGCGAGGGCAATACGCGCGGTCTGTTCCGCGACGTCGCGGTGTTCAACTTGCTCGCCGGCGAACCCGAGTACTTGGATCCCCTCAAGGACGAGACGCCGGAAGGCTGGTACGTGACCGGCTATCCGTGGTACGCCATCGACACGCCGGCGCACCGGCGTTTCCTCACCGCATACCAGAAGCGTTTCAACGATTATCCGCGCCTGGGCTCCGTGGTCGGCTACGCGACGCTCATGACGGCGGCCGAGGCGATCCGGCGCGCGGGCAGCGCGGAGACCGAGAAGTTGATCTCGGCGCTGCGCGGTATGCGGCTCGAGACACCCTTCGGGCCGATCGTCTACCGGGCAATCGACCATCAGTCGACGATGGGAGCCTACGTCGGGCGCATCGGTAAGAAGGAGGGCCGCGGGGTGATGACGACGTACAGCTACGCTGACGGCGCCAACTTCCTGCCGCCGGATCACGAGGTGAGGAAGCTCCGTCCCGCCGATTAAAGAGGCGGGACCGGCGTAAACCGGCGAGACGCCGCCGCACGGCGGCGACGAGGCGGCCGGCAGGGAGCGGGCCGCGCCGGGGTGTCGCGCGCGCTGCCGGGGCGGAGCCGGAGCAAAGCGATGGACTCGATCGTCGCGCAGTTTCTGAACGGACTGGCAAGCGCCTCGACGCTTTTTCTGGTCGCCTCCGGCCTTTCGCTCATCTTCGGCGTGACGCGTATCGTCAATTTCGCGCACGGCTCGCTCTACATGCTCGGCCTGTACCTCGCCTACAGTCTGGTGCAGGCGTTCGGCGTGACGCCCCTCGGCTTCTGGGGCGGTGTCCTGGTGGCGGCGCTCGCCGTGGCTGCGTTCGGCGCCGTTATCGAGATCGTGGTCCTGCGCCGGATCTATCCGGCGCCGGAACTTTTCCAGTTGCTGGCCACTTTTGCGCTTGTGCTCGTCGTGCGTGACGCGGTGCTCTGGTACTGGGGGCCGGAGGACCTGCTCGGACCACGCGCGCCGGGACTTGGTGGAGCGGTCGAGATATGGGGTCGCCCGTTTCCGCAGTACGACCTTGTTCTGATCGCGGTCGGACCGGCCGTGCTCGGGTTGCTGTGGCTCGTGCTGCATCGCACGCGCTGGGGCACACTCGTGCGCGCAGCGACACAGGACCGAGAGATGGTCTCGGCGCTGGGGGTGAACGAGCGCCGCCTGTTCACCGGCGTGTTTGCGCTCGGCGCGTTTCTTGCCGGTCTGGGCGGAGCGCTCCAACTGCCGCGCGAACCGGCGCAGCTTTTCCTTGACCTCTCGGCGATCTCGGATGCTTTCGTCGTGGTCGTGGTCGGCGGCATGGGATCGATCCCCGGAGCGTTTCTCGCGGCGCTGCTCATCGGGGAGATCAAGGCAGCGTGCATTGGCCTCGGCACCGTTCAATTCGGGGGCGTTTCCGTTTCCTTCTCGAAGCTGACGCTCGTGGTCGAGTTCATCGTCATGGCGATCGTGCTCATCCTACGGCCCTACGGGTTACTTGGCCGGCCGCTCGCGGTTCAGCGCGGCGCCGGCGCCCCCGTCGAGCTGCCGATCGCCCCGGGCGGCCGCGCCATGGTCGTGACCGGCGTGACGCTCCTTGCCGCACTGGCGCTACTGCCCTTCGCCGGCCAGCCTTATGCGGTGGTGCTCGCGATCGACATCTTGGTGTTTGCACTCTACGCCGCAAGCCTTCACTTGCTCATGGGGCCTGCCGGCATGGTGTCCTTCGGACACGCCGCCTACTTCGGCCTGGGCGCGTACGCGGCGGCGCTCCTCCTCAAGCGCGCGGGCGTACCGATGGAGTGGACCCTGGTGCTCGCGCCCCTCGTTGCCGCGTGCGCAGCGGCGCTCTTTGGCGCGTTCGCCGTGCGCCTCTCGGGCGTCTACCTCGCCATGTTGACGCTCGCGTTTGCGCAGATCCTCTGGTCGATCGCGTTCCAGTGGGACAGCTTCACAGGCGGATCGAACGGCATCGTCGGCGTCTGGCCCGCGCCCTGGCTGGCGGCGAAGGACGTTTATTACGGCCTCGTCTTGGCGCTTGTCGCGGCAGCGGTGTATCTCCTGCGCCGCGTCTATTTCTCGCCTTTCGGCTACGCGCTGCGGGCGGTGCGCGACTCGCTGCTGCGGGCCGAGGCGATCGGTCTGGACGCGGTGCGGCTGCGTTGGACGGCCTTCGTCGTCGCCGGAGCGCTTGCCGGCGTCGGCGGCGCGCTGTTCGCCTACTCGAAGGGCAGCATCTCGCCCGAGACGCTGTCGGTCGCCCGCTCGGTCGATGCGCTCGTGATGGTGTTGCTCGGCGGGGTGCAGACGGTGTCGGGACCCTTGGTCGGCGCCGCGTCGTACACCTGGCTGCACGACACGATCGCACGCAACACGGACTATTGGCGCGCGATCCTCGGCGGGGTAATCCTGCTCATCGTGCTCGCCTTCCCACAGGGCATTGTCGGCCAAGCGCGGAGCTGGGCGCGGCGGGAGGTGGCGTGAAGGCGGTCCTGGAAGTCGAACACCTGAGCAAGAGCTTCGGCGGCGTGCAGGCGGTGCGAGACGTCTCCTTCAGCATCCGGCCGGGCGAGCTGCTGGCGATGATCGGGCCGAATGGCGCCGGCAAGACCACGTGCTTCAACATGCTGAACGGACAGCTGCGACCGGACGCGGGGCACGTGCGGTTCGAGGGCCAGGACATCGTCGGCCTGCCACCGCGCGAGGTGTGGCGCTTCGGCGTCGGTCGCACCTTTCAGATCACCGCCACCTTCGCGTCCATGACGGTGTGCGAGAACGTGCAAATGGCGCTCCTCAGCCACCGCCGGCGCGTCTGGAACGGCTGGCGGCGCGCCCGCTCGCTTTTCCGCGACGAGGCCGAGGCTCTGCTTGGCCGTGTCGGCATGCTCGACCAGGCCGACCGTCCCTGCGCCGTGCTCGCCTACGGCGACCTCAAGCGCCTCGAGCTTGCCATCGCGCTCGCCAACGAGCCCCGGCTGCTGCTGATGGACGAGCCCACCGCCGGCATGGCGCCGAGAGAACGCATCGACCTGATGGCGCTCATCGCCAGCATCGTGCGCGAGCGGAACCTGGCGGTGCTCTTTACCGAGCACGACATGGACGTCGTTTTCGCGCACGCGGACCGCATCGTGGTGCTCGACCGCGGAGAGCTGATTGCGGCGGGGCCGCCGGCCGAGGTGCGGGCAGACGCGCGGGTGCGCGCGGTCTACCTCGGGTCGCGGGCAGGGGGATAAATGGCAGCGGCGCTCGAGGTGCGATCGATCGACACCTATTACGGCCGCGCGCACATCCTCTCCGCGCTCAGTCTGAGCGCACGCGCCGGGGAGGTGGTCGTCCTGCTCGGACGCAATGGGGCGGGCAAATCGACCACGCTGAAAAGCATCATGGGGCTTGTGCGGATCGCGCGTGGCGAGATCCATTTCGCCGGCGAGCGCATCGACGGGCTCGCTGCGCATGACACCGCGCGCCGCGGGCTCGGCTACGTGCCCGAAGACCGGCGTATCTTCACCGAACTCACCGTACTCGAGAATCTGGAAGTCGGACGACGGCGTCCGCGACGAGGTTTTCCAGAATGGACGCCGGAGCGGCTCTTTGCGCTCTTCCCGAACCTCGCCGAACGCCGGCATCAGCCGGGAGGCCGCCTCTCTGGGGGCGAGCAGCAGATGCTCACGATCGCGCGCACCCTGATGGGAAACCCGTCGTGCATCCTTCTTGATGAACCGTCGGAAGGGCTCGCACCGGTGATCGTCGATCAAATGGCCGCGGCGGTGCGCGAGCTGAAAGCGGCGGGGGTAACAGTACTGCTCTCGGAGCAGAACCTGCACTTTGCCATGGCGGTGGCCGACCGCGCTTACATCATCGAAAAAGGCATCATCCGCTGCGAGGGTTCGATGCGCGAGGTGGAGAAGGACGAAAAGATGCGCTCCCTGTATCTGGCGGTATGAGCGCGGTCGCGGGCATCGACGTCGGCGGCACCTTTACCGATCTCGTGCTCTACGACGAGCACGACACCGAGATCCGCGTCGCCAAGGTGCCCACCACGCCGGACAACCAAGCCTACGGCGTGTTGGCGGCGCTTGCGGTGGCCGATGTCGCGGTGGCGAAGCTCGATGCGATCGTGCACGGTACGACGACCACGACGAACGCCATTCTCGAGCGCAAGACAGCACGCGTGGGACTGATCACGACGCGCGGCTTCCGTGACGTGCTCGAACTGGGCCGGCGCACCCGTCCGCGACCCTATGGCCTGACGGGGACGTTCGAACCCCTGATCGACCGGCGGCTCAGGCTCGAGGTCGACGAGCGCATGGATGCGGACGGCCGAGTGGTCCGTCCCCTCGACGAGGCGGCGGTGGAACGGGCTGCGCGCGAGCTGCTTGCGCGCGGCGCCGAATCGGTGCTCGTCCATTTTCTGCACAGCTACGTCAATCCCGAGCACGAATGCCGGGCCGAGGCGATCGTGCGGCGGCTTTGGCCGAACCCCTACGTCACGGCCGGTCACCGCGTGGTTGCCGAATACCGCGAATACGAAAGAGGCGTCACGGCGGCGGTGAACGCGTGCGTGCAGCCGGTATTGCACCGCTACCTCGATCGCCTACTCGGTGAGCTGCGGCGACGCGGCTTTGCCCGCGATCTGCTCGTCATGCAGGGAAACGGCGGCACGGTCGCCGCTGCGGTCGCGGCCGAGACGGCGGTCTATACGGTGCTCTCGGGACCGGCCTCGGGGGTGATGGCGGCGGCTGCGATCGGGCGCGAGGCGGGCATCGTCAACCTGGTCACCTATGACATGGGAGGCACCTCGACCGACGTCGCGCTCGTGCGCGAAGGGCAGCCACAGGCATCGACCGAACTCGAACTCGAGTACGCGATGCCGATTCGCGTGCCGATGGTCGAGGTCCATACGATCGGCGCAGGAGGCGGGTCGCTCGCCCGCATCGACGCAGCCGGAATGCTGCGGGTCGGTCCCGAGAGCGCAGGGGCGGTTCCCGGTCCGATTTGCTACGGCCGAGGAGGGATCCGGCCGACGATCGCAGATGCGAACCTCGTGCTGGGGCGCCTCGGCGCAAAGCGCCTTCTCGGCGTGGAGAAGCCCGTCGCGCCGGCTGCGGTGGCCGAGGCGATCGAAGCGCAGGTGGGTCGGGCGCTCGGACTCGGGGCGGAGGACGCCGCCTGGGCGATCCTGCGCATCGCCAACGACCGCATGGCGGGCGCGATCCGGATGGTCAGCCTCGCGCGCGGCCACGATCCGCGCGATTTTGCGCTCTTTGCCTTCGGGGGTGCTGGACCCTTGCATGCGTGCGCGCTGGCGCGCGAACTGTCGATTCCGTTGGTCGTCGTGCCCGCCCGGCCGGGACTGACAAACGCACTGGGCTGCGCCACGGCCGACTTGCGGCACGATTTTGTGCGCACCATCAACCGACCCGTCGACGGGATCGGCGACGGCCTTGTCGCGAGCGTGTGTGCCGAACAGGTCGCCGCGGGCAAAAAACTTCTCGAGCGCGAAGCGGTCGCGATCGAGCAGGTCGTGACGCTGCACCGCGTGGACATGCAGTTCCAGGGCCAGAGCCACCTTCTCTCCGTTGCCCTCGACCGCGGGGCGGCGAGCCGCGCCGAGCTCAAGGAGCGCTTTGCGCGCGCCTACGGGGAGCGCTTCGGCGTCGAGTTGGAGGAAATGCGCTGCGCGCTCGTTAACGTGCACACCGCCGTGATCGGGCGGCGACGGACGCTGCCGCTCGAGCGCCTGACGCGGCGCTGGGGAGGCGGGTCGCTCGAGGCGGCGCGCATCGAATACCGGCCGGTGCGTTTCGAAGGCGGATGGCGGGACACGCCGGTTTACCGGCGCGAAGGGCTGGCGCGCGGGGCGCGCTTTGGCGGCCCGGCCGTGATCGAGCAGCTGGACGCCACCACGGTTATCGAACCCGGATGCGAGGTGGAAGTGGATTCGCTCGGGAACCTGCTCGTTCGGGTTCCCTCCTGACGCTGACGAGGAAGACAGATGAGCCGGCTCGATGCGGTGACGCTTGCGGTGATACAGAACGGCTTGCAGCAGGTCTGCAACGAGATGGACCTCGCGTTCGTGCGTGCAGCGTTCAGCCCGGTGATCTCGGAGGCGCTCGACCGGTCCGACGGGATCTACGACCGGGACAGCGGCGCCCTCATCGCCCAGGGCGAACTCGGCCTGCCCATCTTCGTCGGCACCATGCAGTTCTCGACGCAGGCGGTCATCGATCATGTGCGCGCACGCCGCGTCCCTCTGTGCGAAGGGGACGTGTTCATCGTCAACGACCCCTACCTCGGCGGTACGCACCTGATGGACGTCAAGTTCGTCAAGCCGTTCTTCTACCGCGGCCGTCACTGGTGTTGGCTTGCGAATACGGGGCACTGGCCCGACGTGGGCGGTGCGGTGCCCGGGGGCTTTTCGGCGAACGCGACCGAGGTCGAGCAGGAGGGGCTGCGGCTGCCGCCGGTCAAGCTGTTCAAGGAGGGGCGGCTGGACGAGGAGATCCTCTCGATCATCTTTTCCAACATCCGCGTCGCCGACCAGCGCATCGGAGACATCAAGGCGCAGGCGGCGGCGCTTGCGATCGGCGAGCGCCGTCTCACGGCGCTGCTCGACCGCTACGGCGCCGAGACGGTCGCGGCGGCAATTGGGCAGCTGCGCGAACGGGCCGCGCAGCAGATGCGCGCCTGTATCGCGACCATCCCCGAAGGCTGCTTCGAGGGAGAGGCGTTCGTCGACTCGGACGGCGTGGTGGACGAGCCGCTGCGCATCGCGATGCGCATCGCGCGGCGTGGGGAGAAACTCGTTTTCGACATGCGCGGCTCCTCCCCTCCCTGCCGCGGCCCGATGAACAGCGTCCTTGCCACGACGATCAGTTCGGTTTACCTCGCTATCCGGCACGTCTTTCCGGAGGTGCCACTGAGCGCGGGAGCGTTCGATCCGCTCGAGGTGGTGCCGCCCGAAGGGACGTTCTTGTACGCCGAGTACCCGCGGCCAGTTTCGGGCTGCGCCGCCGAGGTCAGCCAGCGCATCGCCGAGGCCGTGTTCGCGGCGCTTGTGCACGCCATTCCGGAACGGCTGTTCGCAGCGCCTGCAGGCACGTCGGGCAACCTCGCGGTCGGCGGAATCGATCCGGAGCGGAGGCGTCCGTATGTGATGTACGTCATCTCGGGAGGCGGCTACGGTGGCTGGCCGGGGGGTGACGGGATCACGAACGGTTGTTCGACGATCGGGATTTCGAAGACGACGCCGATCGAGGTGATGGAGCAGTACTATCCCGTGCTGTTCGAGGAGTATTCGCTGCGCGAGGGTTCCGGCGGGGCGGGCGAGCACCGTGGCGGGTTCGGCGTGAACTACCGCATTCGCCTGCGGCGGGGTGAAGCGCGTGTCTCGATGGTCATGGACCATGGCCGCTTCGGGCCGCAGGGCGCGCTCGGCGGCGAGCCAGGCGCCGTCAACCGCGTGCGCATCGTGCGCGGCGGCGTGCCGTACGAGCCTCCGCACCTCTCGAAGGCCCAGGACGTCCATGTCCGCGCGGGCGACGTGATCGAAGTCTCGACGCCCGGCGGCGGAGGCTATGGGCCGCCTTTTGCGCGCGAGCCGGAAGCGGTCGCGCGCGATGTCGCACGTGGCTACTACAGCGCCGAGGAAGCGGCAGAGCGCTTCGGCGTCGCGCTGACGCGCGAGGGTCGGGTCGATCCGGTGCGCACCGCGGCGTTACGCGGCCAGGCGAAGGCGAGCGCCTGAACGCACCTACTCACACAGGTGTGCGAAGCTGTGCCAGCTCGGGGCGGCAGCGCGCAAGCCAGCGCGCTGTCAGCTTCTCGGCGAGCGAATTCTGGCGCAGGCGCTCGTTGAGGACCCGGAAGTCGACCCGGTCCAGGTCTTGGTCCTGATTGAAGCAGGAAAACACGTAACTCGCTTCACCCGTCGCCGGGTCGCGGTGCGGCTGCAGGCACTGTGCGCAGATCTCTTTCATCATGCATTGCATCGGCGAGTTGATGGAGCCGAGCGCCGTGTGCCGCGGCCGAAAATACGGCCGCAGCAAATCGTGCCGGGCGCGCGCGACCGCCGCCATCATGCGGTCCGATCCGATCGCGATCAGGCGATCGGCCTCTTCGAGTCGGATCGGCGGGAGGCCGAGGCGGCCGGCGGCGTACGCCTCCATGGCCTGGACGATGTTGCCCACGAAGCTGAAGTCCTGGGGCCGACTCGGCGCAAAGCCGGGCTCGTGGTCGCAGCACCAGACCACGACGCCGGCCGCGGCCTCGATCTCCGCCACCTTGTAGCGGTCGGTCAAGCTTTTGTAACCGGCAAAGTAGAGCACGCGTGACCCCGCCGCTCTGAGCGCGGCACCGATGGAAAAGAGCACTGCGTTTCCGAGTCCGCCGCCGCAGAGCACGACGGTCTCGCCCGACGGGATCTCGGTCGGCGAGCCGGTCGGCCCCATCAGGACCACGGGCTCGCCCGGCGCAAGGAAAGCGCACAGGTCCGAGGATCCGCCCATTTCGAGCACGATGGTCGCGACGAGCCCCTGCTCGGGGTTCACCCACGCGCCGGTGAGGGCGAGCCCTTCCATCTGCATGCGCGTGCCGCGCACGACCGGGGCGAGCGACTCGAGGTTCTGCAACCGGTAGAACTGGCCGGGCCGGAAGGCGCGCGCGGCGAAAGGGGCGCGGACGACGACTTCGACGATCGAGGGCGTCAGCCGACGCACCTCGTGCACGCGCGCCTGTAGGCCATCGGCCAGCCGCGCAATGAAGGCTTCGTCGGACAGCGCACTCGCCGGTTGCACGCGCGCGAGCACGCGCGACACGACGGGGTAGCCCTGTTTGGCCGAAGCCATGGCTTTGACGACGTTGCCGAAGTACGAGGGATGAACGTCGCCGAAGAAGCTGACGAAACGGCCATCGGCACGGCGCGAAAGAAGCACGCGCGCCTCGGCCGGTTTCGCGCTCGCGGCCTCGGGCCGCACGGCTCGCCCTTCGTCGTCGCAGGCGGCGAAGTACTTGCCCTCCAGTGCGAAGTGCGCGGGATCCTCGCGCGCGAGCACCGTATTCGGCTGAGTGCCCGCCGCGACGAACACTGTCCGCGCGGGTAGTCGCACCTCGGCACCCTCGCGCGAGCGGAAGCGGACCGCCTGCACCGATCCGTAAGGGTCGGTTTCGACGGCGAGCGGCGTTAGCCCTTCGGCGAACACGACGCCTTCCTCGAGCGCCTTTTCGACCTCCTCGTGGTTGAGCGTGTAGGCCGGGCTTTCCACGAGCCGGCGCCGATACGCGATCGTGACCCCGCCCCAGTGCTGCAGCAGCTCGAGGATGCGCGGGGGCCGGCCCTCGCGCGCCGCCTCGCGCCGCTCGCCGCGCAGCGCGCGGCCATGGGCGAGGAACTCCTCGGCGATCTCGCGCTCCTGGTCGTCCCAGCTCGCGCGCACGGCTTCCTCGCCGATCTCGCGCGCGAGGGCTTCGTAGCGGGCGAGGAACTTCTCGACCTGCACGACGTAATAGGCGAGCGATTCGGTCGCTGTGTCGATCGCCGTGAGCCCTCCGCCGATCACGACCACCGGCAGGCGCAGCTGCATGTTGGCGATCGAGTCGCGTTTTGCCGCGCCGGTCAGTTGCAGGGCCATCAGGAAGTCCGAGGCGGCGCGCACACCCCGCGCAAGCCCGTTCGGGATGTCGAGCACCGTGGGTTTGCCGGCTCCGATGCACAGCGCGACGTGGTCGAAGCCGAGCGCCCACGCCTGCTCGAGCGTGAGCGTGCCGCCGAAGCGCACGCCACCGAACATGGCGAATTCGCGTCGCCGCTCGAGCAGCAGTCGCACGAGCTTGAGAAAATTCTTGTCCCAGCGCACCGTGATGCCGTATTCCGCGACGCCGCCGAAACCGGCCATGATGCGCTCCTCGAGCGGCTCGTACAGAGCCATCGCATCCCGGATCGGTACGAGTCCGCGCAGCGACTCAGGGAGCGGCTCGATCTTGAGGCCATCGATCGCGACGACGGTGTGGCCGTCGTTGAGCAGATGGTGAGCGAGCGTGAACCCCGCCGGGCCAAGACCGACGACGAGCACGCGCCGTCCCGTCGCCGGGCGCGGCAGCGGCCGGCGCAGGTTGAGCGGGTTCCAGCGGGTCAGCAGCGAGTAGATCTCGAACCCCCACGGCAGCCCGAGCACGTCCTTGAGCGTGCGCGTCTCGACCTGAGGAATGTTGACCGGATCCTGCTTCTGATAGATGCAGGACTTCATGCAGTCGTTGCAGATGCGGTGCCCGGTCGCCGCCACCATCGGATTGTCGACGACGATGGTCGCGAGCGCGGCGATCGGATGGCCCTGCGCTTTCAGCATCTGGAACTCGGAGATGCGCTCCTCGAGCGGACAGCCGGCCAGCGCAACGCCATGCGCCGACCGTCGGAACGCCGCGCCGCCCTTCTCGCGCAGGCCTTTGGCGCAGGAATCCTTGCCCTGCTCGTGGCACCAGATGCAATAGTTCGCCTCGTCGAGCGCGCCGACCAGGTCTGCGCCTTTGTCGGTGAGCGCGAAGCCGTCGCGCCGGCGCCAGTGCTCCGGTCCGAGCCGATGACGGGTCACGCCATTGTCGCGCTCGGTGCGCACCGGCACGAGTCGCAAGGGGTCGAGCTTGCGCGGTGCCCTGAACAACACGCCCGCTCGGTGCTTGTGGCGCCCTTGCGCGGTGTGCGCGGCCCAGGCGGCGTAGCGCTCGGCGAGCGCAAGGTCCTCGGCGTGCGTGGCTTCGTCGCGTAGCCACTCCGAGACGTGGCGGGCGAAGGCAAGCTCGGTAAAAGAACCGCCGAAGCGTGCGCGCAGCGCGTGCTCGAGCGCCTCGGGGTCGAAGCGAGCGGCATCCTCGGCGCCATGGCGGTGCATCGCCCGACGCTGCACGAACTGGCGCTTGACCTCGTACAGAGGGGCGAGGCGCCGGTGTGCGGCGACGAGGTCGGCGAGCGCCTGCTCGATGCCGAAAAGACGCGCCACGAACGTCTCCACGTGCGGTGCGAGCGCCACAAGAAGGGCCGCTTCCGCGCGTGGTTCGAGGGCGGAGGGGTCGGCGCGGCCGGCGGCTAATCGCGTGGCGAGCTCGGCGTCGGTTCCGCGGAGCCAGGCGAGGAAGGCGCTGTCGAGACGACCAAGCCCTTCGCGCGCGTAGAGGTCCGCGAAGCTCAGCCCGAAGGCGAGCGCGAGCTCGTCGGCCGTTTCGCTATTTTGTTTGGTACCCAAACAATTCGATTATAGCGGCAAGCAGCGTCACGGCCACTTGCCAGCGGACACGGCAGCGTCTACCATCGCCGCCTCCTAGGAGGAGCTTCATGCAGATTCGCGACAGCGTTTTTCTCGTTACCGGTGGCGCATCGGGCCTCGGCGCGGCCACTGCGCGCATGGCCGCGCAAAACGGCGCAAGGGTGGTCATCGCTGACCTGCAGGTGGATGCCGGCGAAGCCCTGGCGCGCGAACTGGCGGGACGCTTTGTCCGCTGCGATGTCACCACCGAGGCCGACGGGCAGGCGGCGGTGGACTGTGCCCTGCGCGAATACGGCGGGCTGCATGTACTGGTCAACTGCGCGGGCATCGGGACGGCGGAACGTACGATCGGCCGCGACGGCCCGCACGACCTCGCCCGGTTCGTGCGTGTCATTCAGGTGAATCTGATCGGCACCTTCAACATGATCCGGCTCGCCGCTTTTGCGATGGCAAAAGCGGTTCCGAACGCGGCCGGCGAGCGTGGCGTGATCGTCAACACGGCGTCGGTGGCCGCCTTCGACGGACAGATCGGACAGGCCGCGTACGCGGCTTCGAAGGGCGGAGTGGTCGGTCTTACACTGCCCGTGGCGCGGGATGTCGCGCGGCACGGCATCCGCGTCTGCACCATTGCGCCGGGCATTTTCGAGACGCCGATGCTGATGGGTCTGTCCGAGGAAGTGCGCGCGTCGCTGGCGCAGCAGGTTCCTTTTCCCGCACGCCTCGGCCGGCCGGCCGAATACGCGCAGCTCGTGCGCGCGATCGTCGAGATCGAGATGCTGAACGCGGAAACGATTCGGCTCGACGGCGCGATCCGCATGGCGCCGAAGTAGGGTCGCCGCCGGCACCGTTTAGGCGTGGCGCGTAGGCTCCGCCTGCACGTCCAGGTGCTGGCGGTAGTGGCGCGCGCGCTCGAGGTAACTCTGCGCTGCCGCTTCGAGCAGAGCGCGCTCGTTTTCGCGCAGCTCGCGCACGGGGCGCGCCGGTGCACCGAGGGCGAGCACACCGGGTGGAATCTCGCGGCCCTCCGGCACCAGCGCGCCGGCGCCCACGAGCGCCCCGGCACCGATGCGCGCACCATTGAGGACCGTCGCCTGCAGACCGATCAACGCGCCATCGCCAACGGTGCAGCCGTGGAGCACCGCCCGGTGCCCGACCGTGACGCGCTGGCCGAGCAGGACGGGAAAGCCCGGGTCGACGTGCAAGACCGCTCCGTCTTGGATGTTCGTTCCGGCGCCGACGTGAATGCGGTCGTTGTCGGCGCGCAGCACCGCGCCGAACCAGACGCTCGCTCCGTCTTCGAGCACGATGTCACCGACGAGTACCGCTCCCGGCGCCACATAATGGTTTGCGCCGCGGAAATCGACGCGCCGGTCGGCCAGACGGTAGATGGGCATTGCGGTAACAGGAAGCGCGTCCTCGCTATCATAGCGCGATGCGATCGAGCGAATCGCTCTTTCTTCAGGTGCGAGGTCTGCGCTACCACGTGCGCCGTTGGCCGGGTGATCCGGAAAAGCGCGTCGTGCTCCTGCACGGGTGGATGGACGTCTCGGCCTCGTTTCAATTCCTGGTCGACGCGCTGCGCCCAGACCGCGACGTCGTCGCGCCGGACTGGCGCGGCTACGGCTTGTCGCAGTGGTCCGGCGCCGACTGTTACTGGTTCCCGGATTACCTCGCCGACCTGGACGCGCTCCTCGATCAGCTCGAGCCCGCCCGGCCGGCGACCCTGATCGGCCACAGCCTCGGCGGAAACGTCGCGGCGCTGTACGCCGGCGTGCGGCCCGAGCGCGTCGGCCGGCTGGTCAATCTGGAAGGGTTTGGCTTGGCGGCGACGCAACCGGAAATGGCGCCGCGTCGCTACGCACGCTGGCTGGACGAGCTGCGCGTGCCGCCGCGCCTGCGGTCATACGCGAGCTTCGCCGCGCTCGCCGACCGCTTGCAGCAAAATAACCCGAGGCTCACGCGCCCACGAGCCGAGTTCCTTGCCCGTCACTGGGGGCGCGAGACCGAGACCGGCGAAGTCGTGCTGCGCAGCGACCCGGCGCACAAGGTTGTGAATGCGACGCTGTACCGCCTCGACGAAGCGCGTGCCTGCTGGCAAAGGGTCACCGCGCCGGTGCTTTGGGTGGAAGCGGAACGCTCCGATAGCGCGCGCCGCCTGAGCCTGTCGGCCGAGGCGCTCGCCGAAAGACGCGCGGCGTTTCGCAACGTGCGCTACGTCACGATCCCGGAAGCCGGTCACATGCTGCACCACGATCAGCCCGAGCGCCTCGCCGAGGCGATCGAGCCCTTTCTGCGCGAGTGCGGCGACTAGGTCGAGCGTGGCAGAGGCGGTCTGCGCGCCTTTGCTAGAATGCGCCGCCTCCCCGATGGATCTCGCGCCGCTCGCCCAAACGTTCGCGATCTACGCGCTGCCAGTCCTGTTTGCGATCACCCTCCACGAGGCGGCGCACGGCTTTGTCGCGCGCCATTTCGGCGACATGACCGCGCACGCGCAGGGCCGCATCAGCCTCAATCCGGTGCGGCACGTGGATCCGGTGGGAACGATTCTCGTGCCCGCTGCCATCCTCGTGGCGACCGGCGGGCGCTTCCTCTTCGGCTGGGCGAAACCTGTCCCGGTGAACTACTCGGCGCTGCGCCGCCCGCGCCAACACATGATGTGGGTTGCGGCAGCGGGGCCGGCGGCGAACTTGGCGATGGCCATCGGCTGGGCGTTGCTCGTCAAACTCGCCCTCGTTCTGCCGGCGAACGCCTTCTCGCTGCCGATGCGGTTGATGGGCGAGGCGGGGGTCCTCGTCAATCTCACTTTCATGTTCCTCAATTTGCTGCCGATCCCTCCGCTCGACGGCGGGCGTATCGTCGCGAGCCTGCTGCCCGCGGCGGCGGCCCGGCGCTATGCGCGCCTGGAGCCGTGGGGACTCGTCATCCTGCTCGTGTTGCTGTTCACGGGGGTGATCGGAGCCGTGCTGCGGCCGCTCGTCGACGGCGCCGAGGCGTTACTGTACGTGCTCGTGCGCTGACCATGGTCGAGACGCGCGTGCTCTCGGGCATGCGGCCGACCGGGGCGCTGCACCTGGGGCATTACCACGGAGTGCTGCGCAACTGGGTCCGCCTTCAGGCCGAGCATCCCTGCTTTTTCTTCGTGGCCGATTGGCACGCGCTGACCACCGATTACGAGCGGCCCGGCGACATCGAGGCGAGCACCCTCGACATGGTCGTCGATTGGCTGGCGGCGGGAATCGATCCGGCACAGGCGACGCTGTTCGTCCAGTCGCACGTTCCAGAGCACGCGGAGCTTTTCTTGTTGCTTGCGATGATGGCACCGCTCGGCTGGCTTGAACGCGTGCCCACCTACAAGGACCAGCAGCAGCGTCTGACCGATCGGGACCTCGCGACGTACGGCTTCTTGGGTTACCCCTTGTTGCAGGCGGCCGACATCCTCATTTACCGGGCGCGGCACGTCCCGGTGGGCGAGGACCAGGTGCCGCACGTGGAGTTCACACGCGAGCTCGCACGCCGATTCAACCATCTCTACGGGCGCGAACCCGGCTTCGACGACAAGGTAAAGGCGGCGCTGCGCCGTTGCGGCGCCAAGCGGGCGCGCCTGCTCACGGAGCTGCGCACGCGTTATTTGGAAAAGGGCGACGCCGACGCGCTCGAGCGCGCCCGGGCTCTGCTCGGCGAGGTGCAGAATCTGCCGCTCGGGGACCGCGAGCGTCTGGACGGCTGGCTCGAGGGGGGAGGGCGGCGCATCCTGGTCGAGCCGGAGGCTCTGCTCACCGAAAGCGCGCGCATGCCGGGTCTGGACGGTCAGAAGATGTCAAAGTCCTACGGAAATACGATCACGCTGCGCGAGTCTCCCGAATCGGTGGCGCGCAAGATCCGCACCATGCCCACCGACCCGGCGCGCGTGCGACGCAGCGATCCGGGCGACCCCGAGCGTTGCCCGGTGTGGGCGTTCCATGGCGTGTACTCGGACCCGGCGCGCCAGGCGTGGGTGCGCGAGGGGTGCACTCAGGCGCGCATGGGGTGCCTCGAGTGCAAGCAGCCGGTCATCGACGCGGTGGTGGCGGAGCTCGGCCCGATCCGCGAGCGGGCGCAACGCTATGCGGAAGATCCGACGCTCGTGCGCAGCGTTCTCGCAGACGGCTGCGAGCGGGCGCGCCGCGTCGCGGCGGAGACGATGCGCGAGGTGCGCGAAGCAATGGGCATCGCGCACGAGCGATGAGTGCCGTCGCACTCGCCGTGCCGGTCGCGCGCATCCGCGGCGAACCGCTCGTCGAGCTGCCCGGGGACCTCTACATCCCCCCCGACGCCCTGGAGGTGATGCTGGAGGCATTCCAGGGACCGCTCGACCTGCTGCTCTACCTCATTCGGCGCAACAATCTCAACATTCTGGACATTCCGATGGCACCGCTCACGCGACAGTACCTCGCGTACATCGAGGCGATGCGAGAGCGCAATCTCGAGCTCGCGGCCGATTACCTCGTCATGGCGGCGATGCTGATCGAGATCAAGGCGCGCATGCTGCTGCCGCGGCCGCCAGCGCCGGAGCGCGAGGAGGAGGATCCGCGCGCCGAACTCGTGCGCCGGCTGCTCGAGTACGAACAGACACGGCGCGCCGCGCAAGCGCTCGACGCGTTACCGCGACTGGGACGGGACTTCGCCGCGCTGACGGTATGGATCGAACGCTCAGGCGAGATGCGCCTGCCACAGGTAAGCCCCCGCGACCTCGCCGAAGCGTGGCGGAGGCTGCTTGCGCGCGCGCGGCTCGCCACGCATCATCGGGTGACGCGCGAAGCCCTGTCGGTCCGGGAGTACATGTCCCTGATCCTGCGCCGTTTGCGTGAGCATCGCATCCTCGAATTCAGCGAGCTCTTCGATGCGGCGCGGGGTGTGGCGGTGCTGGTAGTGACTTTTCTCGCCTTGCTCGAGCTCGCGCGCGAGAGGCTCGTGCAGGTTACGCAGTCGACGGCTTTCGCGCCGATCTACGTGCGACTGGCCGATGCCCGAACTCACTGAGGCAAAACGCATCCTGGAGGCCGCGCTTCTTGCCTCGCCCGAGCCGCTCGGGCTCGCCGAATTGCGCCGCCTTTTTGACGGCGAGCTGAGCGCTGACGCGGTGCGGCGTCTACTCGAAGAGCTGCGCGAGGACTGGAAGGGGCGGCCCGTCGAGCTCGTACAGCTTGCAAGCGGTTGGCGCTTCCAGACGCGGGCTGAGTTCAGGCCTTTTTTGCAGCGGCTCGATCTCGAGAAGCCGCCGCGCTATTCGCGCGCAGTACTCGAGACGCTCGCCATCATCGCCTACCGGCAGCCTGTGACCCGCGGCGACATTGAGGCGATCCGCGGCGTCAGCGCCTCCAGCCAGATCCTGCAAGCGCTGGAGGCGCGGGGTTGGATCGACGTGGTCGGTCATCGCGAAACGCCAGGGCGGCCTGCGCTCTATGGCACGACGAAACGCTTTCTCGACGATCTCGGGCTGCGCTCACTCGAGGAGCTGCCACCGCTGGAGGAGATCGCGCAGACGCTCGCCCCGGAGCCGTCCCCGGAGTCGCACGGCGTGCAGACCCCTGCCGATGTTCCCGACGGAGAGCCCTCGCCGGCCGAGCCCAGCCCCGCCACGGCGCGCTGAGCGACTGCAGAAGCTGCTGGCGGCCGCAGGGCTTGGTTCGCGGCGCGAGATCGAACGGTGGATCGCCGAAGGGCGCGTGACGGTGAATGGTCGACCGGCGACGCTCGGCACCCGGGCCAGCGCCGTCGACGAGATCGCGCTCGACGGTCGGCGCCTGCGTCTGGGGCCGCCGCAAGCACCGCGCTTACTTCTTTACCACAAGCCCGTCGGGGAACTTGTCACCCGTCGCGACCCTGAGGGGAGACCGACGGTCTTTGCTCGCCTTCCTCGGCTTTCCGAGGGGCGCTGGATCGCGATCGGGCGACTCGACCTCAATAGCTCGGGATTGCTCCTTTTCACCACATCGGGGGAAATCGCTCATCGCTTGATGCATCCGCGGCACGGTGCGGTCCGCGCCTACCGGGCCCGTATCCGGGGCGAGCTGGATGCCGCAAAGGTCGCGCGCCTGCTGAGCGGGGTTCGGCTCGAGGGGGTCCGGGCCCGTTTGGAGGCGCTCGAACCCGAAAGCACCGGTCCCGGGACGAACCGGTGGGTACGGGTGCGCCTGCGCGAGGGGCGCAACCGCGAGGTGCGGCGGCTCTTCGGTGCCGTTGGTTTGATGGTGAGCCGCCTGGTGCGCATCCGCTACGGCCCTTTTGTACTGCCCCGGGACCTGGAGCCGGGAAGGTGGAAGGAGCTGCCCCGCGCAGACGTTGTCCGCCTCGTGGAAGACTGCTAAAATGCGCGTTTGAAGGGGTGGGCTTCGGCCCATTTTTTGTTTGTGCATCGTAACGTGTCGCAAGCTACGCTTTCCGCCCTCGATCGCGTCGTCGAGCCCGTCCTGCGGGGATTGGGCTTCGAGCTCGTCGAACTCGCCCGCCGAGGGCGAAGCCTTTGCGTGTACCTGGATAAGCCCGGGGGGGTGACGGTGGAGGACTGCGCTACGGTCTCCGAGCATCTCCAGCGGCTCTTTGCGGTTGAAGGGGTCGACTACGAACGGCTCGAAGTGTCCTCGCCGGGGCTCGACCGGCGCCTGCGTGGCGCGCCCGATTTCGTGCGCTTTGCCGGAAGGCGCATCGAAGTGCGCCTGCGCCGCCCGGACGCCCGCGGTCGGCGCCGTTACGTCGGCCTGCTCGTCGCGCTGGAAGGGGAACTTGTGCACATCGAACTGGAAAGTGAGCGGGTCGCCGTGCCGCTTGCCGAGATGGAGGGTGCCTGGCTTTCCCCGGTGTGGCCGGCGGCGGCAGCGACCCGGAGGACGAAGCGATGAGTCGCGAAATCCTGCTGCTCGTTGACGCGCTCGCGCGCGAGAAGAACGTGCCGCGCGAGACGGTGTTCATCGCGCTTGAGCTGGCGCTCGCCTCGGCCACCAAGAAGCGCTTCGCCCAAGACGTGGACATCCGCGTGGCGGTGAACCGCGCGACGGGCGATTACGAGGCGTTCCGCCGTTGGAAAATCGTGCCCGAGGGCGCAGTGGAGAATCCGGCGGCGCAGATAGTGCTGCCCGAGGCGCAGTTGCGCCAGCCGGGCGCGCAGGTCGATGGCTACCTGGAAGAACCGATCGAAAGGGTGCCGTTTGGCCGCATCGGCGCACAGGCGGCCAAGCAGGTGATCTTGCAGCGCATACGCGAAGCCGAACGCGAGCAGATTCTCAACGACTTCCTGAACCGCGGCGAAGAGATCGTTTCGGGCAAGATCAAGCGCATGGACCGGGGCCACGCGATCGTCGAGTCGGGCAAGCTGGAGGCGCTGCTGCCGCGCGACCAAATGATTCCCAAGGAGAACTTGCACGTCGGCGACCAGGTGAAGGCCTGGGTCATGCGCATCGACCGGCAAGCGCGAGGCCCGCAGCTCATCCTGTCGCGCACGGCGCCGCAGTTCATTATCAAATTGTTCGAACGCGAGGTTCCGGAAATCGAGGAGGGGCTGCTTGAGATCAAGTCGGCCGCGCGCGATCCGGGCATACGCGCGAAGATCGCCGTGGTCGCGCATGACCGGCGCATCGATCCGATCGGCACCTGCGTCGGCATGCGCGGCTCCCGCGTGCAGGCGGTGACCCAGGAACTCGCGGGCGAGCGCGTCGATATCGTCCTCTGGTCGCCCGATCCGGCGCAGTTCGTGATCGGCGCCCTCGCGCCGGCGGCGGTAAGCTCCATCGTCGTCGACGAAGAGCGGCACGCGATGGACGTCGTCGTCGACGAGGACAACCTCGCGATCGCAATCGGGCGCAGCGGCCAGAATGTGCGCCTCGCCTCCGAGCTGACCGGTTGGACCATCAACTTGATGACCGAAGAGGAATCGCGGCGGCGTAAGGAAGAAGAAGCGAGCCGCACCCGTAGCCTCTTCATGGAGAAGCTCGACGTCGACGAAGAGGTCGCCGATATCCTGATCCAGGAGGGCTTTACGTCTCTTGAGGAGGTCGCGTACGTGCCGATTCAGGAGATGCTCGAGATCGAGGCCTTCGACGAGGAGACGGTCAACGAGTTGCGCAACCGGGCGCGCAACGCGTTGCTCGTGCAGGCGATCGCGCGCGAGGAGAGTCTGGAAGGCGTGGAGCCGGAGCTGCTCCGACTCGAGGGGATGGATGCGTCGCTCGCAGCCCGGCTCGCGGCTGCGGGCGTACGCACGCGCGACGGGCTCGCGGACCTCGCACTCGACGAACTGGTCGAGTTGAGCGGGATCGAGAAGGAGCGCGCGGAAGCGCTCATCCTGGCTGCGCGCGCCCCCTGGTTCGAGGCCGCCGAGAGCGAGCGCAACCGCAGCCAGGACGAAGCGGCTCAGGCGAGGTGAGCGTGGCGCAGACGAGCGTTGCCCAGTTCGCGAACGAGTTGAAGATGCCCGCGGCAGTACTGCTCGAGCAGCTGCGCGCCGCCGGTGTCGAGAAACGTATGCCGGAGGATCCGATCAGCGACGAGGACAAGTCTCGGTTGCTCGACTATCTGAGGCGCGTGCACGGCTCGGCCGAGCCCAAGACCCGCATCACGCTCACGCGGCGCCAGACGAGCGAGATCCGAACGGCCGATGCCGCCACGGGCAAGGCGCGCACGATCCAGGTCGAGGTGCGCAAAAAGCGCGTGTTCGTCAAGCGGGAAGTGCCGGAGGCGCCACCGGTATCGGGCGAGGCGCCAGCGGCGGACACCTCGCCAGCGGTCGATGTGCGCGAGCGAATGCTGCGCGATGAAGAGGAACGTCGCCAGCAGCAACTGGCCGAGTTTCAGGCGCGCGAGTTGCGCGAAAAGCAGGAACGCGATCGCCGCGAGGCGGAGCTGAGCGAGCAGGCACGTGAAGCGACGTCGGCCGAACGGACGGCCGCTTCGGCGACGCTGGCTCCAGCAAGCGGGACGTTGCATGCGCCCAAGCCGAAGGAGGGCGAGGCTAAAGCAGAGAAAAAGGCCAAGAAAAAGCCAGCGATTACGATCCTGCACGACGAGACGATGCGCCGTCGCACGATCAAGACGCGGGGCGACCTTGGCGGGGGAGTGGTCGGCTGGCACGGACCAAAGGCTGCGCCCCGGCGCACCGGCGCGAGCGAGCGGTCGGCCTTTGTCGCCCCGACCGAACCGGTCGTGCGAGGGGTGCTGGTACCGGAGACCATCACCGTCGCCGAGCTCGCACACCGCATGGCGGTCAAGGCGGCCGAGGTGATCAAGACGCTCATGAAGCTGGGCACGATCGCTACGATCAACCAGGTGCTCGACCAAGAGACGGCGATGATCGTCGTCGAGGAGATGGGGCACAAAGCGAAGGCGGCGAAGACCGAGGATCCGGAAACTTTCCTCGCCGAGCTCGGCCTGCCGGCCGGCGCCGAGCAGAAGCCGCGACCGCCGGTGGTGACGGTCATGGGACACGTCGACCACGGCAAGACTTCGCTGCTCGACACCATCCGCCGCACGAAGGTCGCCGCTGGTGAGGCGGGAGGAATCACCCAGCACATCGGAGCCTACCATGTCGAAACGCCGCGAGGCGTGATCACTTTCCTCGATACGCCCGGCCACGAAGCGTTCACGGCGATGCGGGCGCGCGGCGCCAAAGTCACCGACATCGTCGTGCTTGTCGTCGCGGCGGACGACGGTGTCATGCCTCAGACGATCGAGGCCATCGATCACGCGCGTGCGGCCGAGGTGCCGATCGTGGTCGCGATCAACAAGATCGACAAGCGCGAAGCGAATCCGGCGCGGGTAAGGCAGGAGCTGCTGACGCACGGAGTGGTGCCCGAAGACCTCGGCGGAGACGTGCCCTTTGTCGAGGTGTCGGCGAAGACCGGCCAAGGTATCGACGAACTGCTCGAGCAAGTGCTGTTACAGGCCGAGGTGCGCGAGCTGAAGGCTCCGGTGGATGTGCCGGCACGGGGTGTGGTGATCGAGGCGCGACTGGACAAGGGACGTGGACCGGTGGCGACCGTGCTCGTGCAGTCGGGCACGCTCAAGCGCGGCGACGCGGTATTGGTCGGGCACTCGTGGGGGCGGGTGCGCGCGATGTTCGACGAGAACGGTTGCGCGCTCGCATGGGCCGGGCCGTCGATCCCGGCGGAACTGCAAGGGTTGTCCGAAGTCCCGGTGGCGGGAGAGGGGATGGTCGTCGTTCCGGACGAGCGCAAGGCGCGCGAGATCGCGCTGTACCGGCAGGGCAAATTCCGCGACGTCAAGCTGGCGAGGAAACAGGCGACCACGCTCGAGGATCTGTTCCAGCAGATGGGCGAGAGCGACAAGAAGACCCTCGCGCTCATCATCAAGGCCGACGTGCAGGGATCGCAGGAGGCGCTGGTGCATGCCTTGACGCGCCTTTCGACCGACGAAGTGAAAGTGACGGTGACGCATGCGGGCGTGGGAGGCATCACCGAGTCGGACGTGAATCTCGCGCTCGCCTCGCGCGCTGTCATCATCGGATTCAACACGCGGGCCGATGCGGCGGCCCGCAAGCTGGCCGAGGCTTCCGGCGTCGATGTGCGCTACTACAACGTGATTTACGATGCGGTAGAAGACGTCAAGGCCGCGCTGGTGGGGATGCTTGCACCGGAACGCCGGGAGAACGTGCTCGGCCGCGCCGAAGTGCGCCAGGTGTTCCGCATCTCCAAAGTGGGAACCGTCGCGGGCTGCTACGTGCACGAAGGTGTCGTCCGGCGCGGCGCGCCGGTACGCGTGCTGCGCGATAACGTCGTCGTGCACAGCGGCGAGATCGAGTCGTTGCGCCGCTTCAAGGAGGACGTGCGCGAAGTCAAGGCCGGCTTCGAGTGCGGGTTGTCGCTGCGCAACTACCAGGACCTCCGCGAAGGCGACCAGCTCGAAGTGTACGAGGTGATCGAAGTCGCGCGCACGTTGTGAGTGCGCGATGAAACGGCGCGGCGAACGCCCGCGCAAGGTCGGGGACCAGATCCAGCGCGAGCTGTCGCAAATCCTCCGGCGCGAGCTGCGGGATCCGCGCGTCGGGCAGGTGACGCTCACGACGGTGGACGTATCTCCGGACCTCGCCCACGCCGACGTCTATTTCACGTGCCTTGCGGCGGAGCACGCACCGGAGGCGGTGCGAGGCCTGACCGCGGCGGCAGGGTTTCTGCGCTCGCGGCTCGCTCGGCGCATGCGCATGCAGGGGGTGCCCCAGCTGCGCTTCGTCTACGACGAGACCGTAGCGCGCGCAGACCGGATCGCGCGCCTTCTCGACCAACTGCCGCGGGGGCAGCGGTGAAGCCCATTCCCCCCGGCGGCGTGCTGCTGCTCGACAAGCCCACGGGGCCGAGTTCGAACGAGGCGCTGCAGGTCGTGCGGCGTTTGCTGGGGGCCGGCCGCGCGGGCCACGGTGGCACGCTCGATCCGCTGGCGAGCGGTCTGCTCCTCGTGCTTCTGGAGGAGGCGACGCGGTTTGCCCGTTTCGTGCTCGAGACTGACAAAGAGTACGTGGCCGAGGCGGTGCTCGGTGCACGTACCTCCACGGGCGACGCCGAAGGGGAGGTGATCGAACAGGGGCCGGTGCCGCCCGAAGGGGCGGCCATCGAGCCGGCGCTCGCATCGCTGCGCGGGGCGATCGAACAGGTGCCGCCGATGCACTCCGCGCTGAAACGTGGCGGGCGGCCGCTCTACACGCTCGCCCGGCGTGGCGAAACCGTGGAGCGCGTGCCGCGTACGGTGACCGTACACGCCCTCGAGCTGATCGAACGGCGCGGCGAGCGCCTGCGGTTGCGTGTGCGCTGCGCTAAGGGCACGTACGTGCGCACTCTCGTCGAACAGCTCGGCACGCGGCTGGGGACCGCGGCGCACCTTGCTTCGCTGCGTCGCACCGCGATCGGTGCTTTCCGAGTCGAGGAGGCCATTGGCCTCGAAGCGCTGCGGGCGCTCGCACCCGCTGAGCGGCAAAGCTGGGTGCGACCCGTCGATCTCTTGCTCTCCCATATCCGAGAGGCGCACCTTTCGCCGGGACAGACCGAGCGCTTCCTGCGCGGCCAGTCGGTTGTGGTACCGGAGGCAGAGCTCGAGGGCTGGGTGGCGGTGCGCGACAGCCAAGGGCGGCTGCTTGGAGTCGGCCGCGCCGTGGCCGGCGATCGTCTGCGGCCGGTGCGGCTACGCGACCCGCGCGCACTGCAACTGGCTGATCTCACGGGCAAAACCTTGTGAACGGCGGCCGGTGTCGGATAAAATCGCGCCTCACTTAAGGAGACACTTTCCATGGCTCTGCAGTCTGCGCAAAAAGCGCAGGTCATCCGCAGCATGCAACGTTCGGCGAAGGACACGGGTTCGCCGGAAGTACAGATCGCCCTGCTCACCGAGCGGATCAACAGCCTCGCCGACCACTTCAAGGTGCATGTCAAAGACCTGCATTCGCGCCGCGGCCTCCTCAAAATGGTCAATCAGCGGCGCCGCCTACTCGAGTACTTAAAGAGCACGGACGCCGGGCGCTACCAGAAGGTCGTCGAGCGCCTCGGCCTGCGTAAGTAGCGGTCGTGTCCCGCTGCGCTCGGCTCGTTCGCGCCAAGGCGCGCGGTGTTGGGGCGTCGCGCTGAAAGGAATCGCCTTGAATCCCATCCGGAAAACATTCACCTACGGAGCACACCAGGTCACCTTCGAAACCGGCGAGATCGCGCGTCAGGCGCACGGCGCAGTCGTCTGCAGCATGGACGACACCGTGGTGCTCGCCACCGTCGTCGCCGCCAATGCTCCTCGTCCGGGGCAGGCTTTCTTTCCGCTCACTGTCGATTACGTGGAAAAGACGTACGCGGCCGGAAAGATCCCGGGCGGATTCTTCAAGCGCGAGGGTCGGCCAAGCGAGAAGGAAATCCTTACCAGCCGCCTGATCGACAGGCCGATCCGGCCGCTCTTCCCGTACGGCTTTTACAACGACGTTCAGATCGTTGCGACGGTCGTTTCGCTCAATCCGGAAGTAGACTCGGACATCCCGGCCATGCTCGCCGTGTCGGCCGCGCTTACGCTCTCGGGCATTCCGTGGAACGGTCCCATCGGAGCCTGCCGCGTCGGCTATCTGGACGGCCAATACGTGCTCAATCCCACGGCAAGCCAACTGAAGGCGTCGCAGCTCAACCTCGTCGTCGCGGGGACCGAGCAAGGTGTGCTGATGGTCGAGTCTGATGCGCTCGAGCTGTCGGAAGACACGATGCTCGATGCGGTGATGTTCGGCCATGCGCAGATGCAGTTGGCGATCCAGGCGATCCACGAACTGGCCGAAGTTGCCGGCAAGCCGATGTGGGACTGGCAGCCGCCGCAGCGCGACGAGGCGCTCGTCGCGCGTGTCGAAGCGCTCGCGGGAGAGGAGCTGCGGCAAGCCTTCCGTCTGCGCCAGAAGGCGGCGCGTAACGCGGCGCGCGAGGCCGTTTGGAAACGCGTGCACGAGGCGCTCGGCGTCGGTCGTGAGGGCGGCCCGGATGTGAACACGGTGAACGAAATCGCCCACACTCTGGAGGCGACCATCGTGCGCAATCAGATCCTTAACGGCGAGCCGCGCATCGACGGACGCGACACGCGCACCGTGCGACCGATCCAGACCCGCGTCGGCGTTCTTCCGCGCACCCACGGCTCGGCCCTGTTTACGCGCGGCGAGACGCAGGCGCTGGTGACCGTGACGCTGGGCACTGGACGCGACGAGCAGATCATCGACGCACTGAGTGGTGAATATCGCGAGCGTTTCATGCTGCACTACAACATGCCGCCGTATGCGACCGGAGAAACCGGCCGCATCGGGCCGCCCAAGCGGCGCGAGATTGGGCACGGCAGGCTCGCGAAACGGGCCTTGGCGGCGGTCCTACCGTCGGCGGAGGAGTTCGCGTACTCGATCCGGGTCGTGTCGGAAATCACCGAATCGAACGGTTCCTCGTCCATGGCGTCGGTGTGCGGCGGCAGCCTCGCGCTCATGGACGCCGGCGTGCCGGTGCACGCCCACGTCGCGGGCATCGCGATGGGCCTGATCAAGGAAGGGAACCGCTTCGCCGTGCTCACCGACATCTTGGGTGACGAAGACCATCTGGGCGACATGGACTTCAAGGTGGCGGGAACCGAAAAGGGGGTCACGGCGCTTCAGATGGACCTCAAGATCGAATCGATCACACGGGAGATCATGCGCGTCGCGCTGGCACAGGCGCGCGAGGGCCGGCTGCAGATCCTGGCGCTCATGCGGCAGGCGATCGAAAGCTCGCGTGGCGAAATTTCGACCTGGGCACCGCGCATCATCAAGATGAAGATCCATCCGGACAAGATCCGCGACGTCATTGGCAAAGGCGGCGTGGTCATTCGCGGCATCCAGGAGGAAACGGGGACGACCATCGAGATCGAGGACGACGGAACCGTCACCATTGCCTGCGTCTCGGCCGAGGGCGGAGAGGCCGCACGGCGCAAAATCGAGCAAATCGTCGCGGACGTCGAGGTGGGTCGGGTCTACGATGGTACGGTGCTGCGGTTGCTCGATTTTGGGGCGATCGTGCAGCTTTTGCCCGGCCGGGACGGCTTGCTGCACATCTCGCAGATCAGCAACGAGCGCGTGAACTCGGTGTCCGACTACCTGAAGGAGGGTCAGTCGGTGCGCGTCAAGGTGATCGAGGCCGACGAGCGCGGCCGCGTGCGGCTGTCGATGAAGGCGGTCGCGGAGGACGCGGCCCGGGCCCAAAACTAGCGCGAGGCTCGGCGCCGCAGGCGCGCCGCTTGCGCGCTACTTTGCGATCTGCTTTTCGCGCAGCTCGTCGAGAGTCTTGCAGTCGATGCAGAGCGTCGCGGTCGGCCGCGCTTCCAGCCGCTTCAACCCGATCTCGACGCCACAGCTCTCGCACCAGCCGTACTCGTTCGCGTCGATGCGGGCGATCGTCTCGTCGATCTTCTTGATCAGCTTGCGCTCCCGGTCGCGGTTTCGCAGTTCGAGCGCCATGTCGGATTCTTGAGTCGCACGGTCGTTCGGATCGGCAAAGACGGTGGCCTCGTCCTGCATCGTGTGCACCGTGCGGTCGATCTCGCGCGAAAGCTCTTCCTTGAGCTGCTCCAGGATCCTGCGGAAGTGCGCCCGCTGCCGAGGGTTCATGTACTCTTCGCCCTTTTTCGGCACGTAGGGCGTGAAACCGCGACCGGAGATCTCGACGCTCATCGACTCAGGGTCGAAAAGAAAGGCGCTTTCTAGCAGAAACGGCAGGGGGCTGCAAGCGAAGGGGCATTGCGCTAGGACATCCGCTGGGGGAGTCGAGCCCGGTGCGATTGCCGGGGAGCAGTTTCTCGGCGTATCATGCGCCACCTTTCGGGGTGTGGCGCAGCCTGGCAGCGCACCTGCTTTGGGAGCAGGTTGTCGAGAGTTCGAATCTCTCCACCCCGACCCGCAGCAGAGCCGGCGGCTGCCCGTAGCTCAACCGGATAGAGCACCAGCCTTCTAAGCTGGGGGTTGCGGGTTCGACTCCCGCCGGGCAGTCCAGCGAAGCGGGGCTGTGGTGGCCGTAGCTCAACGGTAGAGTCCCGGATTGTGATTCCGGTTGTTGTGGGTTCGAGTCCCATCGGCCACCCCATTTACGTGCGCGGGCCGCGCTGCGGGCGGCGCCCGGGCAAAGCCTCGCGCGGCAGCGCGAAAACGCAGCTCTCCGGCTCGCTCGTGGGCAGCCAGATGAACGGCAAGAGCGGGAACGCGCGCTCGAGCGCCGCGCGCGCGTCGCCGGTCTCGCAGACGAGCAGGCCGTGCGGCCGCAGATGCATGCGTGCCTGTTGCAAGATCCGCCGCAGTACGCGCAAGCCCTTCGCGCCGCCGTCGAGCGCAAGGCGCGGTTCGCGTCGGTACTCGGCCGGCAAGCGAGCGAGCATGCGGCGCTCCACGTAGGGCGGATTGGCGACGATCAGGTCGTAGCGCCGCCGACCGAGCGCTTGGAAGAGGTCGCTCTGAACCAAGCGCACGCGCCGCGCCACCCCGTGCCGCGCAACGTTTTTCGCCGCGACGCAGAGCGCGGCGCGCGAAAGGTCAACCGCGTCCACGCGCGCGCGCGGAAAGTGCAAGGCGAGCAGCACGGCCAGGCAGCCCGAGCCCGTGCCAAGGTCGAGCGCCTTGTACACCGGGCGACGGTGCCACGGCTGAAAGCCCGTGCGTAGCGCCTCCGCGATGAAGGAGCGAGGAACGATCGCCCGTCGATCGACGTGGAACCGGCGTCCGTCGAGCCACGCCTCACCGAGCAGGTAGGCAAGGGGCGTGCGCTCGCGCACGCGCCGCGCCGCCAGTCTGCGCGCACGCTGCACGAGCGCGGGCGGTACGACCGTCTGCGCGTACGCGGCAAAGCGACGCGGGTCGCGTCCGAGCACATGGGCGACCAGCCACGCGGCTTCGTCGCGGGCGCACGCTGTACCGTGCCCGTAATGCAGTCGCGCCGCCCTGAAGCGTCGCGCGATCGCGGCCACAAGCGCTGCCGCCTTCACCCGAGCAGGCTGCGCAGCACGTCCAAGTAGATGCGCGGCAGGCACTCGAGCGCCTCCAGCTCGATGTGCTCGTCGCGCTTGTGGATGCTCGCGTTCACAGGGCCGAGCTCCACGACTTCGGGACAGATCTCAATCACGAAACGTCCGTCAGAAGTTCCGCCGCCGGTCGATTCGGTCGGTTCACTGCCCGTATGCGAGCGCACAGCCGAGCGTACCGCCGCGAGCAAGGCGCCGCGCGCCGACAGAAAGGGCCGCGCGCCCAGCGTCCACTGCACTTCGTAGTCCAGACCGTGCCGGCGGAGCACCGCTTCGAAGCGCTCGCACAGACACGCCTCGGTGCTGGCGGGAGAAAACCGGAAATTGCACGCAAGCGACGCCAAGGCCGGCACTACGTTCTCGGCGCCGCTGCCGGCGTGCAGGCTCGAGACCTGAAAGCTCGTCGGCGGAAACTCCGCGGTGCCTTCATCCCAGCGCATCGCCGCCAGTTCGGCGAGCGCGGGCGCCAGCGCATGGACCGGATTGCGCACCTTCTCCGGGTAAGCAACGTGTCCTTCGACACCGCGCACGGTGAGCCGGGCCGAGAGCGAGCCGCGTCGTCCGATGCGGATGGTGTCACCGAGGCGTTCGGTGGAGGAGGGTTCGCCAACCAAGCACCAATCGAGGCGTTCGCCCCGCCGCGCGAGGTTCGCGACCACGCGCGCCGTCCCGTCGAGCGCAGGACCTTCCTCGTCGGAAGTCAGCAGCAGGGCGATTGAGCCGCGGTGCGCAGGCCGCTCGCGCACGAAGGTTTCGGCGGCGACGACGAAGGCCGCGATCGACGACTTCATGTCCGCAGCCCCGCGCCCGTACAGCCGGCCATCGCGCACCGTGGGCGAGAACGGGTCGGTCGTCCAGTCGGTGCGCGGGCCGGGCGGCACGACGTCGGTGTGGCCGAGAAAACAAAACACCGGCGCGTTGCATCCGCGCCGGGCCCAGAGGTTGCGCACTGCGCCAAAAGGCATTGCCTCGCAGCGAAAGCCCGCGCCGCCCAGCCGTTCGGCAAGGAGCGCCTGGCAACCGGCGTCTTGCGGCGTGACGGATGCGCGCGCGATGAGCGCCTGCGCCAGGGCAAGCGCAGCGCCGGCCTCAGGAACCAAGATCGATCTTGATGTTCTCGAACGAAGCACCGCCGCGCGCGGCGAGCAGGCTCTCGCGGCGCTCTTCTTTCTTCGTCTCCGCAGGCGCCGCAACCTGGCCGGTCGTGAGCTGTCCCGCGGTCGCCTGGTTGATGAGCCAGAGCATGTTGGTCGCCGAATCGGCGTTGGCGAGCGCCTCCTCCTGCGAGATGTGGCCGTCCATGAACAGCTTGAACAGCGCCTGCTCGAAGGTTTGCGAGCCGGGCGCGAGGCTCTTTTCCATCGCTTCCTTGATCTCGTTCACTTCTCCTTTCTCGATCAGCTCCGCGATGTGGCGCGTGTTCAGCATCACTTCGACCGCGGCCTTGCGCGCACCCGTCTTTGTGCGCACAAGGCGCTGCGATACGATCGCCTGCAGGCTCGCCGACAAGTCGAGCAACAACGTCGGCCGGTTCTCCAGGGGGTAGAAGCTGATGATGCGGTTGAGTGCGTGGTAGCTGTTGTTGGCGTGCATGGTGGCCAGGCACAGATGGCCGGACTGGGCGTACTGCAGCGCCGCAGTCATGGTCTCTTTGTCCCGGATTTCCCCGATCAGGATGCAGTCCGGGGCCTGCCGCAGCGCGTTCTTGAGCGCGATCTGGAACGCCCGGGTGTCGGTGCCGATTTCGCGCTGGTTGACGACCGACTTGCGGCTCTGGAATACGAACTCGATCGGATCTTCGAGCGTCAGGATGTGGCCGGGCATGCGGCCGTTGCGATAGTCGAGCATCGCGGCGAGCGTCGTAGACTTGCCCGAACCGGTCGCACCGACCATGAGCAGCAGCCCGCGCTTCTGCATGATGATGTCTTTCAGCGTCGCAGGCAGACCGAGCGAGTCAATGTCCGGCACGCTGCTGGGGATGTACCGCACCACCACCGCCGGCGTCCCTTTCTGACGGAAGGCGCTCACGCGGAAGGTTCCGACTCCCTCGAGGGTGTAGCCGAAGTTGAGCTCCATCTCCTCTTCGAAGCCACGGACCTGCCGGTCGGTTAGAATTTCGTAAAGCAGCTGTTTGACCGCGTCGGCGGTGAGCAGCGTCTGGTTCACCGGCACGGCGACGCCGTTGATCTTGATGTGGATCGGTGCGCCGACGGAGAGGAAAATGTCCGACGCCTTCTTTTCCGCCATCAGGGTAAACAGGCGCTTCATCGCCGACATGGTCGAGCCCTCCCGACGGTAGCGTGCGTTAGTTTAATCGCCGCGCAGCAGTTCGTTGAGCGCGGTCTTGGCGCGCGTCTGCGCGTCCACGCGCTTGACGATCACGGCGCAGTACAGCCCGTAGCGGCCGTCGGGCGAGGGCAGCGTGCCCGGGACCACGACCGCACCGGCGGGCACGCGCCCCTGCAGGACCTGTCCCGTCGTGCGGTCGTAGATGCGCGTGCTCTGCCCCAAGTACACGCCCATCGCGATCACGCTGTTTTCTTCGACGATCACGCCCTCGACGATTTCCGAACGCGCGCCGATGAAGCAGTTGTCCTCGATGATCACGGGATTGGCCTGCAGCGGCTCGAGCACCCCTCCGATGCCAACGCCGCCGGAGAGGTGCACGTGGCGACCGATCTGGGCACACGAGCCGACGGTCGCCCACGTGTCGACCATCGTCCCTTCGTCCACGTAGGCGCCGACGTTGACGTAGGAGGGCATGAGCACGACGTTGCGCGCGACGTAGGCGCCCCGCCGCACCATCGCCGGCGGAACGATGCGTACGCCGGCAGCCGCAAAGGCCGCGGCGTCCCAGCCGGCGAATTTGCCGGGTACCTTGTCCCAGTAGCGCGTCGCGGGCCCTTCGTAGAGGCGGTTGTCCTCGATGCGAAAGGAGAGCAGCACCGCCATTTTCACCCACTGGTGCGTCACCCACCCGGCGGCGGTTTTCTCCGCCACGCGCAGCTGCCCCGCATCGAGCGCTGCGAGCACCGTCGCGACGGCCTCGCGCAGCCGCGTCGGCGCGCGGTCCGGTGCAAGGCCAGCGCGCGTCTCCCACGCTTCCTCGATCGTGCGTCGCACGTCGTCCATTGCCATGTCAGCCCCTCCTCACGAATTCCGCCATCCGTTCGGCCGCCTCCACGCACTCTGCAAGCGGCGCAACGAGCGCAACACGCACGCGGCCGACGCCGGGGTTGACACCGGCCGCGGCGCGAGCCAGGTAGCGCCCCGGCAGCACCTTCACCGCTTGCTCGCGCCACAGCCGCCGGGCAAAGGCTTCGTCGTCCTGCGGCGTGCGCAGCCAGAGGTAGAAGCCACCTTCGGGCAGACGGCCCTCCAGGCTGGGGGGCAGCCGCTCCAGCACGGCGCGGAATTTCTGCGCGTACGTGGCCCGATTGTCGCGTACGTGCGTCTCGTCCGACCAGGCGGCGATCGAGGCC
>OGCL01000762.1_pt1 | contig 31851 bp, 24 predicted proteins | sample 1570041 | NCBI WGS metagenome assembly OGCL01 (sample SAMN06266162, study PRJEB24511) | hot springs metagenome | isolation source: Hot spring water | place: South Africa: Limpopo | collected 2015-06-22 | reverse complement strand
AGCCTGGTATTACAACGAGACTTCGTCCTGTCGCGGGTTGACGAAGCGCCTCCCAAACGGAGAAGTCTCGTTGTGATACTGGTGCAGCGTTCCGCAAATCCCTGAGAGGGTCTGGACCGGGCGCGTAGGCATGGCGCCCGCCGGCAGGCAGGAGGGGCGAAACGTCCGCGCGCCCGAAAGCATACGGATCCGCGAAACCCTGCACCGTCCAGGTGAACCATGGTATGAAGGTACCCGCGTCATGTTGCGCCGGGACGTTGATGGATGCTAGGATCAGGCTGGCTGCCTGCGTCGCCTCGTTCCGCGTTGCACCATCATCGCCAGGGAGCATATCGTGAAGCTGGAAGGATCGCTTGACACGTTCCCCCTGCGGGAATTGATCGATATGGTTATGTTTAGCTCGGTCACCGGGGTGTTGAACATCTACGGGTCGGGAAGGGCCGGGCAGCTCTTTTTTCGTGACGGGACGTTGTACCACGCCGAGCGTGGGCCAGCGTGCGGAATGGACGCGCTGGCCGAGTTGCTGGCAATTGACGGCGCCCTCTTCAGTTTCGTCACCGATGCTACCTCGGAAGCGGAGTCGCTGTGGGGCGCCCCCCACTACTACTTGCAGAGCGCGGAACGCGCCGCGGCCCGCTGGCGCCAGATACGCGCCTATGTGCCCGACCTCGAGCGGGTGCCGCGCCTGCTCGTCACGCCAGCGTGGATCGAGCGTCACGTCAATCCAGCTCACCATCCATTGCTTGCCGCCGTTGATGGGCGAGCGACGCTCCGCGATATCGCGGCCCGCCTGGGCTGGGCGGGAATTGATGTGGCCGAGATGGCGGCCCAGTTGAGCCTGGATGGGGTGATTGAACTGGTTGCCGCTCCCGCTGAGCCACCCGCTCCCGCCCCGCCGGATCGCAAACCCGGCTTGTTCGATCGCCTGCTTGCCTCGAGTTCTTCCGCGCAAGCCTCGCCCCAGGCTGACCCTCCACCTCCCGATCCTGAGAAGCGACCGTACCGCTCTGTCGAGGATTCGATCCTGCAAATTCTCCGCGGGTCCGGCTAAGCGCCTGAGGTGAACATACGGGGAAACCGGGTTTCCCCATACCCCCGCCTGTGGGGGCGCCAGCCGCTCCCACCAGCGGTTGGGAAATGGGGAACCCGGGTTTCCCCATCCCCCTGCCTGTGGGGTGGCAGGCGCTCCCGCCAGCGGGTGGGGGACGGGGAACCGGGGGTTCCGCAGGTCCCTGCCTGTGGGGGGCGGCAGGCGCTCCCGCCAGCGGGTGGGGGACGGGGAACCCGGGGTTCCGCAGGTCCCTGCCTGTGGGGGGCGGCAGGCGCTCCCGCTACCGGTTGGGAGATGGGGAACCCGGGGTTTTCCAGGCCCCTGCCCGGCCCGCGGACGCTGACGAGGGTGGGACGCCCTCGCTCCCGGGCTTGTGTGGTTGCCCCAACGCAAACGTATCACCGCCCCGGGAGTTGTCCGCACAGACGCTACGTGCTACTATAGAGCCGGTTGCAGCTCGCGGCAGGCGCTCCGACGCGAGGCTTGCCAATCGCCGGGCATACTGGCGTCGCAGGAGGGGCTGGCTCGTATGCTGAACTGGCTGCGCAAACTGCTGGAGCTTGATGCCGAGGCAGCGATTGACCTCGGCCCCGACGAGAAGATCCTCTTCGTGATCGGGCGTCACTGGATCGTTCTGCTCACCCGTATGATTGTGCCCTTGATGGCCCTGGCCCTGTTTGGCGGGCTGGCGATGTATCGCGCCGCGGGGGGCACGTTCCTGGCGCGTGAGATCGGCTCGACCACCGGCCTCGATGCGCTGAACTGGCTGCTGGCCTTCGTTGCCGGCGGCCTGTTGTTTGTCTGGCTGGTCCTGTACGTGCGTGGCGCCAGGACGCGCGGGCCGCGCCGGGTGCTGCTGGCGGCCATCGGGTTTGTGCTTCTGCTCCTTTACTACCGCTATTCGGGTGGTCGCATCTTCGCCATCGAGCCGGAACTGGCGCTGAGCCAGCGCGGTGATGTATGGAACATCTTCCTGATCATCCTGGCGCTCGCCAGCGTGTTCATGCTGCTCTTTACGTTCTACGACTGGCTGAACGACGAACTGATCCTCACGAACCAGCGGGTGGTCTTTGATAACGACCAGGTGTTCATTCCACGCCTGATCGAACAGCGTGTCCAGCAGCAGATCTTTCTTGAAGATGTGCAGGACGTGAATGCGAAAACTGCCACTTATCCTCAGCATATCCTGAAGTATGGCACGGTTACGGTGAAGTCGGCGCGGTTTGGCGGCAATATTGTCTTTGAGTCGGCCAGCCAGCCGATGGAGATGCAGCGGCAGATTATGGATCAGGTGCGCGCCCTGCGGAAGCGGATGACTGCCGCCGACTACCAGCGCATGATTGACGAGCGTATCTATGGCAAGAAGACTTCAACGGGGAAGACCACCACGGTGCTCAAGCAGACCCGTCCGGCACGCTGGCTCAACGCGCTCTTCCCCGAAAACCCCGAGATCGATGAGAAGACCCTGACCTACACCTGGCGGCCCCACTGGCTCTTTATGCTCCGGGCACAGATCGGCCCGACGCTGCTGCTGGTGTCGGGACTGCTTGTCCTGGCGCTGGTCAACAGGTACCTGGCGCTGGAGGCAGGCTGGATTCTCCTGGCGACGCTTCTGCTCGTGATTGCCTATGTGCTCTGGGCAGCGTGGGAGTTTGAAGATTACCGCAACGACAAATACATTCTTGCCCCCACCAATGTGGTGGATATCGAGAAGAAGCCCTTTGGCCCCGAGGATAAGCGCCAGGCCAGCCTCGGGGCGATTACGAATGTCAGCTTCGAGACAACCTTCATCAGCAACCTGCTGGGGTATGGCGATGTGGTGCTGGAGACGGCAGGCGCGGGCGGCAAATTTACGTTTTTGCGCGTGCCGCGCCCTAACCAGGTAGTCAGCACGATTAACGAGTACATCGTCAATTTTAAGCGTGGTGAGCGCGAGAAGAACCTCAACGATACGCTCGACTTGCTCGCGCAGTACCACGAGGCGCAGAAGCGCTACAACGAGATCAATCCAGGCTCGGCGTGAGGCCGCTTGCTTCGGCACGGAGATGGTGGTGCGGTTCCGGCTCTGGCTGCTCCTGCTGCTGATTAGTCTGTTCGTTGCCAGGACGCACGCGCAGGCGCCGCCTTCTGTCACTCTCGAGGTGCAGGCGGGTTACGATGGCATGGGCACGTACCGCAACGGTTTCTGGTTCCCCGTTGCGGTTACGGTCAGCAATACGGGCGGTGATAGCGTCGGAACGCTGACGATCACCGGCGATGGCTTGGGTTCGTTCGAGTATGTCCTCGATTTGCCTCAGGGCGCTCGTAAGCGAGTGGTGCTCCCGGTGGTGCACACCGCCTTCGGTAATCGCGCCCAACTGAGCCTGCGGATTGATGGCGAGCGCGTGGTCAAGAAGATGATCACGCTGAACCAGATCGGCCCGGAAAGGCCGACCCTGGCGGTGATCAGCTCCGACGCGACGGTGCTCAACAGCCTGCAGGCTGCGGAATTCTCCCCTGTTGCCGGCACGGCGCTGGTGCGCCTGGATGCGGCCCTGCTGCCCGATGACGCGGCTTTGCTGGCCGGCCTGGACGCGATCTTTATCCACGATCTGGCCACGGCGGAGTTGAGCGCGGCCCAGCGCGAGGCGCTGCTGCTCTGGACGCGCCTGGGCGGCCAGTTGATCCTCGGCGGCGGACCCCGGGCCGAGCGCACACTGCCTGGCCTGGCCGGGGTCTCGCCCGTAGAAGTGGGGGCCTTGCGGGCCGACGCGCCGTCTGCTTCGCTGGCCGTCTTCGCCCGGCGCCCCGAACTTGCCGCTGAGTTGCCCGGGTTGACGATCAACGAGGTGCGCCTCCGGGACGGCGCGCGCGCGCTCGATGGCGCCGGTTTGCTCATCGCCCGCGACGAGGGGGCCGGCAAGGTAATCTTCACCGCCTTTGACCTGGCCGCGCTGCGCGGCTGGGCCGGTGAGGCGGCGCTCTGGCAACAGGCGATCGAGATCGCGCCGCGCGCGCATATTGGCCCCAGCTTCCGCTGGCTCGGAGATAACTTGCTGCGGAATGCGTTGCGCAGCAGCGTCATCTGGCTGCCCCCGCTGTGGGTGGTGCTGGCGCTGATGGCGACCTACATCGTCGTGGTCGGGCCGCTGAACTTCCTGCTGCTGCGTCGCCTCAGGCGCATCGAACTGGCCTGGGTCACCACGCCGCTGATTGCCCTTGGCGCACTGGGCCTGACCTACGGAGGCAGTCTGATGTTGCGCGGCCCGGAGGCGCAGGTCGTGCAGTTGGCGGTGGTGCAGGGCTTCGAGGGCGCCTCCACGGGCCAGGCCACGGCTTTCTTCGGTATCTTCTCGCCGGGGCGCCGGAGTTACCGCCTCGACTTCGCTGCCGAAAGTCTGATTACACCGTGGGGCGTGACGAGCTTTGGCACCGTCTCGGCGACGGTGAGCCGCGATGCGACCAGTAGCAGCGTGTCCGATTTGCTGGTTGATGTCGGTTCGCTGAGAAGCGTGATGGTTGAGCAGACGGTTGGCGATGTGCCGCAGGTGCAGAGCGAGTTGCGGCGTGAAGGCATGCATTTGCGCGGGCAGGTGCGCTTCAATGGCGCCGTGCCGCTGCGCGACGCGCAGATCGTCGTTGGCGCGGCCTCGAACCTGATCGGTGATCTCCAGCCGGGAATCGCTGCGCCCGTCGATCTGCTCCTCCAGCAACAGAACTTTCCCTTCCAGTGGTTTTCGAGAGACTCCGACTTCTTCTCCCGCAACAGGGCGCTGCAATCCCTGTTTGACTTCAATCGGTTCAACCGGAGCGACCCTGCCATGCCGGGCCTGCCTGGCCATCCCGACGCGCAGGGCGCGTACCTGCTCGGCTGGATCGAGCGCCCAACGCTGGCGGTAAGCGTGAAAGGCCGCGCCGCTCAGCCCCGCGGCGAGACGCTGGTGATCATCAGGCTCAATTACAATGGAGCGCAGCCGTGACGGCGATTGTGGAGACCCGCGATCTGACCCGGCGTTACGGGAAGACGCTGGCGCTCAACCACCTGAACCTGAGCATTCCGCAGGGGGCGATCTACGGCTTCATCGGGCCGAACGGGGCCGGCAAGACCACCACCATGCGCATCCTGACCACCCTGCTGGCGCCCAGCGACGGCGAGGCGCGAGTGGCGGGCCACTCGGTGCAGCGCGAGCGAGCGGCGGTGCGGCGCGCCGTAGGCTTCATGCCGGATTTCTTCGGGGTCTACGACAGGATGACCGCGCAGGAGTACCTGGAGTTCTTCGCCGCGGCCTACGACGTGCCGGTGAAGCGGCGCGCCGGCCTGATCGGCGACCTGCTGGCCCTGGTTGAGTTGAGCCACAAGCGCGACGCTGATGTGATGGGCCTCTCGCGGGGGATGAAGCAGCGGCTGAGCCTGGCGCGCACCTTGCTCCACGACCCGGTGCTGCTCATCCTCGACGAACCGGCCAGCGGCCTTGATCCCCGCGCGCGGGTGGAGTTGCGCGAGCTGCTCAAAGAACTGCGGGTGATGGGCAAGACAATTATGATCAGTTCGCACATCCTCACCGAGCTGGCTGAGATGTGTACCCACATCGGGATCATCGAGCGGGGCAATCTCCTGGCCTCGGGCGATGTAACCACAATTATGCGCGAAATGCAGCCGCACCGCGTCTTCGAGGTGCGCTTGCTGGACGAGACAGAGGCCGGTATGGCCGGGGCGCTCGCGGCAGCCGCAGAACTCGTGCGCGGCAATCCCCACGTGATAGACGTGCGGGCCTTGCCCGAAGACGATCCGCCACACCTGCAGATCGATTTCGACGGCGACGATCGAGCCGCGAACGAGTTGCTGACCAGCCTGCTGGCTGGCGGGGTCCGGGTGACCCACTTCGCCGGGCAGGTGAGCAACCTCGAAGAGATCTTCCTGCGTGTGACGGGCGACTCAGCCTACGGCGGCACCAGTTGACGCGCGAACGATCGTCCCCCCTTCCCCTGCGTAAACCACCTCTCCCGAGAGGGTGAGGCCCTCTCGGCCCCTCGCCTCCGGCAGTGCGCAGAAGCCCGGCTTTCCCCATTGGGAGGGCGTAGGCGCGGCACCGCCGCGCCTACGCCCAAACCCTCCCGCCAGGGAGGAGGATGGGGAAACCCGGCTTCCCCATGTCCCAACCGCTGGTGGGCGCGGCTGGCGCCCCAGCAGGGAGGGGTGCGGTTCGACAGGCTCACCGCAGGTGGGGAAACCCGGGTTCCCCATGTCCCAACCGCTGGTGGGCGCGGCTGGCGCCTTCACAGGCAGGAGGATGGGGAACCCCGGTTTCCCCGTATGTTCACCTCAGCGAAGCTGGAGCAGGGCCGGGGGTGAGGACCAACCAGCGCATCCCAACGCCATCACGCCCGTCGGCGTCCATACGTTCTGTCCGCCCTTAAAACGGTCCTACCCGGGGGCGCCGCGGGCGCGGCGGGAAGAAATACTTGAGATCTGAAGAATTTCTCCTCATATGCGCCTCCATGGTAATAAATTTCTGGTATGCTATATGCAGAGTGTGTGCAACAACTAGACGAATATAGTGCAATGAGGAGTCAGACGCCGATGCCTCGCCGAAATCCTCCGGCGCACCCCAGCGCGCCTGACGCGCGCACGGACGATCATGAACTGACGGTCAGCCCGGACCCTGCCAATGATCCGCTGTCAGCCCTGCGGTACAGCCCGCCGCCCGAGATTGAAGCGGAGCTTATCGCCAAACTGCGGGCAGAGCATGGTTCATCGGCGCGTTCGGAGGCGGAAGACGCGCTGCGGGCCATCGCCGCGGCCGACACGCGGCGCCTTCCGCCCCGGCTGCGCCCGAAGACGACCAGGCACAAGGGCATTACGCGCATTGATCACCCGGCCAAGCGCACCTTTGGCTACTTTGTGCGCGTGACCTGGAACAAGCAGCGGCGCAGCAAGTTCTTCTCCGATTCCGTGTATGGCGACCGGCTCGCGGCGCTCAGCGCAGCTCTGGAATGGCGCAACAAGGCCGAGCTGGAGCTGGGCAAGCCGCGCACCGAGCGGCAGGTGATCGGGGTTTCCCGCACCAGCACCGGCATCGTCGGCGTGCGCCGCACCGTCAAGGACGGGCGCGAAGTCTACGAGGCGACCTGGCGCGAGGGCAACCGCATTCGCCGCACCTCCTACTCAATCGCCAAGCACGGCGAGAAGCGCGCCCTGAGCCTGGCGCGCCGGGCGCGCGAGCGTTACGAGCGTCAGCGTCAGCGCAGCCCCAGCGGCGATTGAGGCTTGCCAGGGCACATATGTGACTTAAACCCTCCCACCAGGGAGGGGGTTGGAGAAATCCGGGTTCCCCATGTCTCAGCGGCTGGTGGGAGCGGCTGGTGCCTCTCCAGGAGGGGCACGGTTCGACAAGCTCACCACAGGTGAGGAAACCCGGTTTCCCCGTATGTTCACCTCAGGCCCCATGCGCGGGGCGCACAACGCCAGAGTGAAAATATTTGTTTTTGGGAGGGCGCAGCCCTCCCAAACCCTCCCGGTGGGGGCTTGTTTCTGGGAGGGCGCAGCCCTCCTACACCCTCCCGCGGGCGGGCTATGTTCACCTCAGGCTCCATGCGCGGGGCGCACAACGCCAGAGTGAAAATATTTGTTTTTGGGGAGGGCGCAGCCCTCCCAAACTCTCCCGGTGGGGGCTTGTTTCTGGGAGGGCGCAGCCCTCCTACACCCTCCCGCGGGCGGGCTATGTTCACATCAGTAACTTGCCCCACAACGCGGATCAACCGGGTGAATATTGAAGGCAGGAAAGTCACGAGGAATGCAACGAGGGGGATGGGGAACTAACTTTCCCCATCCCCCTTTCGGCGTAACGAGGTGGGAAGGCGCAGCCCTCCCACCTCGTTTCACCTTTACGACTTAATCGGCGGTGCCGGTTGCGCGCACGCCGGTGCTGGCCAGATCGGGGTAAGCAACTGCGCCGTGCTCGCCGATGTCCAGACCAGCCTCTTCCTCTTCCTTGCTCACGCGGAGACCGATCGTTGCCTTGATGGCCAGGAACATAGCCCCGGCAAGGGCGGCAGTCCAGACGCCAATGGCCACGACGCCGACGAACTGGGAGATCAGCAGGGTGGGGCCACCGCCGAAGAAGAGCCCGGTGGTGCCGGTATTGCCGGGAATGGAGGCGAACAGGCCCACGGCGAGCGTGCCCCAGATGCCGGCCATCAGGTGCACAGGCACAGCGCCGACCGGGTCATCGATTTTCAGACGGTCAAGCAGCTCGGCGCCAAGCACCACGATCGGGCCGCCGATGAAGCCGATGATGATCGCCGAGAGCGGCGAGACGTAGGCGCAGCCAGCGGTAATCGCCACCAGACCGGCGAGCACGCCGTTCAGCGTCTGGCCGAGGTCAGGCTTGCCGTAGCGCAGCCAGGCGGTAAAGAGAGCGCCCAGGGCGCCGGCCGCAGCCGCCAGGTTCGTGGTCACCGCAACCAGGGCCACCGCATCGGCATTGCTCTGGGACGAAATCGCCAACTGACTGCCGGGGTTGAAGCCGAACCAGCCCAGCCAGAGGATGAAGACACCCAGAGCAGCGAGGGACATATTGTGGCCGGGGATGGCCCGGGGCTTGCCATCGGGGCCATACTTGCCCAGGCGCGGCCCGAGGATGATGGCGCCCATCAGCGAGGCCCAGCCGCCGACGCTATGCACGACGGTGCTGCCGGCGAAATCGGTGAAGCCCCAGTTTCCCTCGGTATTGCCGGCGTAGTGGTTCAGCCAGCCGGCGCCGCTCCAGACCCAGTGCACGACGACCGGGTAGATGAAGAGCGAGACGATAAAGCTGTACACCAGGTAGGCGGTGAACTTGGTGCGCTCAGCCATCGCGCCAGCGACGATGGTCGCGGCAGTACCGGCGAACACAACCTGGAAGAACCAGCTCGCGAGCACCGGCACGCTACCCTCTTCGGTGATCGCCGAGAGGAAGAACTGATCGGTGCCAATGAAGCCCCCGGCCGTGGTGCCGTAAGCAATGCCCCAGCCAATCGCCCAGAAGGCGATCGAGCACATCACGAAATCCATCAAGTTCTTGAAGAGGATGTTGGCCGTATTCTTCGAGCGGGTAAGGCCCGCGGTCAGCATCGCAAAACCGGCCTGCATAAAGAAGACCAGTGCTGCAGCGACGATGAGAAAAAATGTATCCATTGCAACGGCCAGTTCAGCCGTTGAAGGCCCTTCCTCGGCAAAGGCCTTGCCGCCGGTAATCGCCCAGAGGCCGAGACCCGCTGCCACTGCAATGCCGGCTTTTTGCCACGTCAGTCGCATGTTAAGACTCTCCTGTCGTGTCTACATCAGAGCGGTGGTAGGACAACCGAAGCGCTTCCTGTTCTCGCTCGCGCAATAAGCACTGGTACAAACCTGGTACCAGCGCACTCAGGGCGTAAGCGACCTATCACGATTCCAGTGAAACACGAGTGGTGAGCCGACTTCTACGGCTGCCGCGTCGCAGGGAAGGCGGGCACACCGGCCTGTCACCCCCTTGAAAAGAGAATGTCTATGATTTGCCGAACTTCTTGAACTATTGCTGTAATAGTAACAAATTCGGAACTTCAAACAATGGCAACCTTGCCCGAAATGCTGTCTGGCAGGTATGTGCAAAATGCCTAAATGATGCATCCGGCAACTCGTGGTAAACGCCTGTGTGGCCAGGCTTGCACAACGACAAGATGAACCACGTAGAGGCGCGGCCGTACCTCTACACCCATACCCTCCCGGCGGGGAGGGCGTGCCACCCCGGCGGGCAGGGGGTCGGGCAAACCCGCTTTCCCCAACCCCCTGGGCGAGAGGCGTAGCAGGGCGAAGTTCTCCCAGGAATGCCGTATCATGAGTTGTCTGGCGGTTTCTGCCTCCCCCAGCAAGAGAGAGTTCAGGGGCGGACAGAAGGTATGGGCGCCGACGGGCGCGATGGCGTCGGGATACGCTGGTTAGTCCTCATCCCCGGCCCCCTTCGACAGGCTCAGCGCAGGCCTCTCCAGCTTCGCTGGAGAGGCCTGCGCTGAGCCTGTCGAAGCGGGGAGACCAGAGCCGCGCGCGGGGGCGTTCCAATGCGGTACAAGTCACGTTGGCTCGGATGTTCTGTCCGCTCCTGAAGCGGGGGAGAGCTGGAGAGGGGGCGAGTAGCCGAAGTGACACAGAGAGGCACGCGGGCTTTTCCCCGCCCCTCCCGGCGGAAGGGCGCGGCGTTGCGGCGCCACGTCGTGACGCATCCTGGTTGTCGTGCGGCGCAGCCGCGTGGACGGCTGCAATATGATGAGGTGGGCCGGCCATGGAAGACGCGCGACTCGCTGCGTTGCAGCAGGCGATCGAAGCAAGGGGGTGGCGCTGGCGCCCGGGCAAGCCCATTCCTCACGGCACGCAGTTGCTGGTTGAGGATGGGCACGATCAGGCTACCCTGAACTACTACCCCAGGCAGGGGCGCACGGTCGTGGGTGGGCGCGATACGCCGTTGCGCCGCGCGCTCGAGGCGTTGATGCTCGCGATGGGTGGCTTTGTCGTGGAGCAGGCCGAGATCGGAATGGATGAGTCGGGCAAGGGCGACTGGTTCGGGCCGCTGGTGGTGGCGGCGGTGTGTGTTGAACCAGCAGTGGCCCCGGCGCTGTTGCGCGCGGGGGTGCGTGACAGCAAGATGATCGCCGGCGCGCGAATGGCCGACCTGGCCGCGACGATTGCGCGTCTCGTCCCCGCCCCGGCCCATGTTGTGACGGTGCTCGATCCGCTGGCCTACAATCAGCGCTACGCCGCGCTGGGCAATATCAACGCGCTGCTGGCCGAACTCTACGCCACGACGGCAGCCCCGGTGGTGGCGCACACCGGGGTCAGCGCGATTGTGTGTGACCAGTTCGCGCAGAGTACCGCGCGCCTGGAGGCGGCCTTTGTCGCAGCCGGTCTGCCGCGTCCGCGACAGGCCCACCACGCTGAGCGCATCAGTCTGGCGGTGGCGGCGGCCTCGGTGCTGGCGACGGCGCGCTTCCAGGAGGAACTGGCGCGCCTGGGGGCCGCGGCGGGCTGGGAGGGGCCGTTGCCGGCCGGTTCCTCGGATCTGCCGCTGCTGGAGCGGGCCGCGCGCTGGATCATAGCCCGCGAGGGCCGCGAGGGGCTGGCCCGCTATGCGAAGGTGCATTTCCAGCCTGTGCAGGCGCTGCTGGTGTGAAAATACGGGGAAACCGGGTTTCCCCATCCCCCTGCCTGTGGGGGAGGTTGGGAGGGCGTAGCTCTCCCAGAAAAAAACCTGTCTTCGTCTTGTCAGAGTACGGGGAAACCGGGTTTCCCCACGCCCCTCCCGGTAGGGAGGGTTATAGAAGAAGGTGTGCCGATGCTGCTCTTTGACCCCTATGCCGTGCGACCGTTGTTCCCCGCGCTGGCGCAGCAGTGCGGAATGCGCGAGGCGGTGTTTTTCGACGGGCCGGGTGGAACGCAGGTGCCGCAGCCGGTTATCGAGGCCATGGCCAGCTATCTGGCGACCAGTAATGCCAATACCCACGGGGCCTTTCCTACCAGCCAGCGGACCGATGAGACCATCGCGGCGGCCCATCGAGCCGTAGCCGACCTGCTCGGCTGCGCGCCCGACGAGACCATCTTCGGGCCAAACATGACCACGCTGACCTTCGCGGTCAGCCGGGCGCTGGGCCGCGATCTGCACCCGGGCGACGAAGTGGTTGTGACGCGCCTCGACCACGATGCGAACGTTGCTCCCTGGCGCGCCCTGGAGGAGCGTGGCGCGATTATCCGTGAGGTGGACATCCACGTCGAAGATTGCACGCTCGACATGGCCGATCTCGCGGCAAAGGTGCATGAGCGCACGAAGATCGTGGCGGTAAACTACGCCTCGAATGCCGTTGGTTCGATCAGTGACGTGCGAAGCGTGGTACGCCTGGCCCACAGCGTTGGCGCAATCGTCTACGTTGACGCGGTTCACTACGCGCCCCACGCGCCGATTGATGTGCGCGGGCTGGACTGCGATTTTCTGGCGTGTAGCGTCTACAAGTTTTTCGGCCCGCACGTGGGGGTGCTTTTCGGTAAGCGTGAATGGCTGGAGCGGCTGCGGCCCTACAAGGTGCGCCCTGCCCCGGAGCATCCCCCCGAGCGCTGGATGACCGGCACGCAGAACCACGAGGGCCTGGCCGGAACCACAGCGGCGATTGAGTACCTGGCCTCGCTGGGAGCCACGGCGGACGCCAGCGAGCGCCATTCGCGGCGCGCCGCTCTGGTGCGGGCAATGACCACGATCAAGACCTACGAGCGAGGTCTGGCTACGCAGTTGATTGAGGGCCTGTTGCGTATCCCCGGGCTGACCTTCTACGGCATCCGCGAAGCGGCGCGTTTTGATGAGCGCACCCCGACGGTGGCCTTTCGCCTGGCAGGCATGTCGCCACGGGCCGTGGCCGAAGCCCTGGCCGAACGGGGTGTTTTCGTCTGGGACGGCAACTTCTACGCGCTGGGCCTCACGGAACGGTTGGGAGTCGAGCGCCAGGGCGGCCTGGTACGCGTGGGGTTGACCCATTACAACACGCCTGAGGAGGTGGATTATTTGCTTGATGTGCTTGATGCGCTGGCATCAGCACGGTAGACCCATACGGCTGCGCCGCACACTACACAAGAATAAAAAGAGACCCCCCTGGGAGGGCGTAGCCCTCCCAAACCCTCCCGGTGGGGAGGGCTTGCCGTCCCCACCAGCAGAGGGATGGGGAAACCGGGTTTCCCCATATGTCAGGTTGCTACGGGCCGTTCGGAGGACAGGCGATCCCACATCACGAGGCCCGGGGCCGGGCTGAGCTGGATGCGGTCAGGCGAGGGGCGGGCAACCAGAGGACCGGCCAGATCGGCGGGGCCGAGGGTGCGCCGGCTGTGATCGGGGGGCATGATGCTGATAAGCCCCTCATCATTGAAGAACAGGCGCACGCAGGAGAAGGCGAACGTCAGGGCGTGGGGGCTTTCCAGGGTCATCTCGATCTCGCCGTCGTTGGAGGCATTCACGTGGCCGCCGAGTTCGGCGAGCATGTGCTGGAGCGCAGAGACGTCAACGTTGAGGCGCTGGCCCCGGGCGCCGGTGAGGACGACAGTGATGTGGCGACTGATCAGTACCGAGTCGATCAGCAGCAAATCATAGCGCGGGTGCTCAAAAAGGATGGCTGCGGCGGGATTGGTACGGTCAATGCACCGGCCGGCGATGGCCCAGCCCAGCGCGTTGACATCGAGGGCCAGGCGGCGCACGTCGGGAAAGGCGAACTGGATGTGGGCGGCGCCCTCGATCCCGGCGGTCAGTTCGGCAGCAGGCACGCCGAAGCCCTTGAGGAAGCCGTGCAGGATGTGCAGCCCCAGATCGAGGGTCACACGGCGCGAGCGGCGTCCGGAAATATCGGTGAGTTCGGTTTCTTCAGGCGGGACGCCCAGGGGCCGGCTGTCGGTGAGCAGGGGCAGCAGGGCGCCGCGGAAGAAGTTGCGCCCGTCGCGATGCACCACCACGGTTAGCGGGCGCACCCGCGCGTCAGGCACGCGCACAATGTTGGCGCCAAACAGTTCGTACACCAGGCTCACCAGCGGGTCCTCGCGGCAGAGGCGGATCAGGCTCATTGTGGACTCCTTGCAGCTTCGTTACACATTGACATAATGAAAAGGATGTTTCCCGGGACGTGTTCACGTTTGGGGTAAGGCGTTACCCCGAGTGCGCGGGCGTCCCGCCCGCAAGGGCCTGGATGCGGGCAAGCTGCCCGTGCACCCAGGAGAAGTGTGAACACGTACACTTCCCGGGAGGGCGTAGCCCTCCCAAACCCTCCTCGGGAGGAGCGCAGGGGGAGGCTGGGAGGGAGGCATTGGCTTACATCCCCGATGGATCGGCGAAGCCGGTAGCAACCAGCGTGACCTTGACCAGGCCGGAGGTCAGGGTCGGGTCAATCGTGGCCCCGAAGATGATATTCGCGTCGGGATCGATGGCGCGGGCCACCAGTTCGGCGGCGTTATGCACCTCCAGCAGGCCCAGGTCGTTGCCGCCGGTGATGTTGAGCAGCAGGCGGCGCGCGCCTTCGAGGCGGCCCTCCAGGAGCGGGCAGGCGGTGGCGCGGCGCAGCGCTTCGACGACGCGGTTGTGACCGCGGGCTGCGCCAATGCCCAGCAGGGCCGTGCCGGCCCGCTCCATCACCGTGCGCACATCGGCAAAGTCCACATTGATCAGGCCGCGCTGCACCATCAGCTCGGCGATGCCCTGCACTCCCAGGCGGAGCACGGTGTCGGCCATGGCGAACGCCTCGCGGATGGATGTACTGCGCGTGGCGGCCTGAACCAGTCGGTCGTTCGGCACGATGATCAGCGTATCGGCGACTTCGCGCAGGGTGGCGATGCCCTCCTCGGCGATCCGGGCGCGCCGCCGGCCCTCGAAGCTAAAGGGGCGGGTGACCAGGGCTACACACAGGGCGCCCAGTTCACGGGCCACGCGCGCGACGATCGGCGCGGCGCCTGTTCCCGTTCCTCCGCCCATGCCGGCAGCGATGAAGACCATGTCGGCGCCCCGCAGGCGCTCGCGGAGAGTGGCCGCGCTCTCTTCGGCGGCTTGCCGGCCCACCAGCGGGTCGCCTCCGGCGCCGAGGCCCCGGGTCACTGTCTCGCCCAGCACCAGATGGCGGCTGGCCCGACCGGCGTTGAGGGCCTGCCGGTCGGTGTTGACGGCCAGGGTGTCCACGGCGGGGATGCGCTCGGCGGCCAGCCGATCGATTACGTTGCCGCCCGCTCCGCCCACGCCAACGACCCGGATCTTGACCGGGGCGGAGTCGAGGGGCAGTTGGGCCAGAAAGAGCGATGGGCGCGCGGCGACGTCTTCGGGCCGGGTAAAGACGATCACGTTGTCGGCGATCTCCCGCAGGTCCGTGCTGATGCGGGTCACTGGCTGATCAGACATCGTTAGCTTCTCCAATCTCAACCGGAGACCGTTCAACGGAGCGATCCGCGTTCCCCGGGGTCATCCCTCGCGGGCGAGGGTAGCCTTGCGCCTGGCCCGGGTGGCGCGGCTCGGGCACGCGGTTGGGGGCGGCGATGTTCTCGACAGCCGCCGAACGCGCGTCGCATTCGGGGAGGGCCATATCGGCGCTGAGAATGTGCTGGGGAGCAATCTGCCAGGCGCTGGCGAGGGCGCGCACCAGCCAGACCAGGGCGGCGCGCTGGGGCGGGCCGGCAGCAGCCGCGCCCCCCTCGACCGCGATGAGCACGGGGCGTCTGGCCGACGCTGTGGCGGCTACAGTACGTTCGTCACACAGGCGGTAGATGGCGCCGGACGTGGCGACGTAGTAGTGCCAGCGGGCACTCCCGGCTTCGGGGTGCAGGTCGGTGGCGGCAGGGCCGGGCGCCGCGCTGATGAGCAGGGTGTCAGGCGCCGGGCGATCGCGGCCCCGGGGCGCGTCGAGGAGCAGATCATGCAGCGCGGGCGCCGCGGCCGCGCCCAGCAGGTGCCCGGCCCACCAGGGGACGGGCGCGCCGAGAAGCGTCGGTGCGTCGCTGGTGGCGATTACCGGCGTCGTGGCGGGCAGTGGCTGGTCGAGGGGCCAGGTGAGGCGCGGTAAGCGACAGGCCAGCACATCGAGGGCAAAGGCCATCAGCAGGTAGGGTTGGCCGGCGACCATTGCTACCTCGGGCGGCGCCAGGGGCGCGCCCAGGCGGCGGGCCTCGGCCTGCCGGGTGAGAAGTGCCGCCGGGTCGTAGCGGTGGCCAGCGCGGGCGCGGTAGAGGTCGTCGAGCAGGGCGGCGCGCAACGTGGCGGCCATGGGAACAGTGGTTGCTCCGTCGCTCAGTTCGCTCAGGTGGTAGATCGTGCGCCAGGCGCCCACCGGCGAGCAGAGGCTGTCGAGGGCAAAGTGCTGACAGGCAAAGGCCTTCCCGGCGACGGTAATCCGGTGGTTGGGGCCAATAGGCGCTCCCAGGTCGGCGGCGCGCATCTGCCAGCGCTGATGGAAGGCCCAATCGGGTCGAAAGCCATTGACCGGATCGGCGGCGCGGAACATTTCCCCGATCAGGGCCTCGCGCAGCGGGCCGGGGGGCGTCTCGCTCAGCCGGCGGATGGCGTGGGCCTGCGGGCGTTCGTCGCCGGTGAGGGGCGTGTAGAGCACGTCACGGGCGTAGACCTCGGCGATCAGCGGCGCCTGGCCGGGCAGGCGCAGCGCGCGGTCACGGTCATCCTGAGCCGTTGCAGGGCTGGCGGCGCGGGGCCGCCCGGTGAGACTGGCGATGGGCATGCCCAGGCTCGCGGCGCGGGCGGCTTCGTACAGGGGCCACGCGGCAGGCAGGGCCGAACCGGCAGCCCGGTAGGCCAGGTCGCGCATCAGGGCGCGTACCTGTGTCTGAGGGTCGTCGCTTGCCTCAGCGGTGCCGGCATAGACCTCGCTGACGAAGCGTTCCCAGGGGAAGCCGGCAGGATCGGTCTTGCGCCCCGGCGCGATGTCCAGGTGCCGGACGAGCTGACCCCGGGGGACCGCGTGGCGGCGCACCAGATCGCGGGTCAACGCCAGGGCGGCGGCGTACTGGGCCTCGGGGTAGGGATCGCGCCCGGTGTTGAGGTTTTCCAGCTCAATGCCGATCGAGAAGCGGTTGCAGTGCTGTACAACGCGCCCATCAACGGCCCAGACGCTCGCGCCGGCGTGCCAGGCAATATCGTCCTCTTTGACCAGTTGCACAACCCGCCCATCGCGGCCGATGTAGTAGTGCACCGAGACGGGACGGCGTTCATCGCCACCCTGACGCAGCCAGTTGAGGTCGCCGGGGGCGCGCCCGGCAGTGGCGTGAATGACGACCATACGCACGCGGGTCAGCGCGCCGGGCTGGTAGTGCTGGCGAGTCATTCCGAGCCATTCGATCTGCATGATATGGTTCCTCCGGGAGGTGGATACGGGAACGAACAGAAAACGCTCCGGCAAGGGCGTAGCCCTCCTAAACCCTCCCGCCAGGGAGGGAGTGGGGAAATCGGGTTTCCCCACTCCCAACCGTCGTTGGGGGCGTCTGGCATCCCGGTGAACAGGAGCGGAGGGAACCCCGGATTCCCTAAGTTCGCCTCAGGCATCACGACCGATCCTCCAGCGACACACCGCTGATATGGCCGCCGTCGAGGGCGACAACACGCTGAGCCGAGCCGGCGCGGCCCTGGATGCGCAGGGCGCGGATCTGTCCGCCGCGGGCCAGCACCATTTGCCGGGCAGCGGGCGGCGGGGCCACGCTGCTGGGAGCGGCAGGCGAGCGGAGGTAAAACGGCCCACCGTCGCGGTCGCGCAGGTAGAGGGCCGGCACGAACCACGAGACGCGATCGCGCTCCTCCACAAACAGCGCGCGTCGGGCCAGGGCGACGGCATCTTGCAGACTGCGCCCGGCGGCGAGGGCCTGGTAGAGCAGCGCCCCGGTCCGACTGGCGGCGCCAGCGCGCACGCTGAGCTGCATCCCCAGCACGGCGGGCACGCCGTTGGCGCAGAGGGCCTGGGCCACGCCGGCGACGAGCGGCGCGCTCGCGCCGAGCATGGCGCCCTGGCAGGCGTGCAACACCACCAGCGCAACTCCGCTGAAGAGGGCGGCCAGACTCGAGGCGGGCGCCCAGGCAGCCCCGGGGCCGTCATCGAGGAGCAGCGCGCCCTCGCCGTTGAGGTAGCGCCCGTGCCCGTAAAAGTGCACAATGTCGGGCGGCGGGGCGGCGCCGAGGGCCTGCACCACAGAGGCGCGGCTGGCCGGTTCCACGTCGAGCACCGTAGCCTGCCCGGCGTCAACCAGCGGCTGCCAGGCGTCAAGGCGGGCGGCGCGCTCGATCTGGCGCAACTCGGGGCCGATGCCCGCTCGGGGCGAGACAGCCAGGATGCGCAGCGGGCCGGCGGAGCGGCGCGGGGGCGGCAGGGCCTGCGGCAGATCGAGCCGGCGCGCGATGCTGCCGACGCTGCTGTGGGCCAGCAGCAGCGGCAGCGGCCCCTCGTCCCAGAGCAACTCCCAGGGCAGGGCGGCAAGGTCGGTCGCCTCGGGCGGAAAGCACAGCTCCAGGCGCAACGGCTGGCCCAGGGCCGCGGCATGATCGCGCAGGGTGGCCAGGGCGCGGGCGCCAGCGGGATCGGCGGTGAGGGCGTGGAAGAGCCGGCGGCCCACGCGCCGCGGAGCATCGGCGGGCACGCGCTCCGCAGCTTCCCACAGGCCCAGCGCGGCCAGCCGGGCGCGCTCGGCCTCGTTGAAGGCGAAGCGCTGCTCCTGATCATCGTTCCAGGCAGTCGGGTAGGCCGGGTCCTGCAACGCGTCGAGCGCCCGCAGCACCAGCGCCAGGTCGCCGGGCGGAAAGGGGCGCGCCAGACGGCTGGCGCGCGCGCCGAGCACGTCGGCTTCCCAACGCAGCGTTACGCCCTCGCGACGCGACAGGAAGATCAGACGCGGATCGGTGCGGGGAGGGGACGGACTCATAGATGCTCCTCTGCAGCAACCCAGACCAGACGAAAGCCAAGCAGGTTGTACCGTTGGATGGGCGGGAAACGGTTGTAGGCGCCGCAGCGCAGACCTTCGGCTTCCCAGTTGAAGGCGCCGCCTTTGATTGCCGGTGTTTCGTGGAGCGCCACATCGGCGCGAGGCGCGCGCTTCTCCAGGGCATCGGCCAGGCTGCTGGTCCATTCCCAGACATTGCCGGCCAGGTCGAGGGCGCCGCAGACGGCGGCGCCAGCGGGAAAGCACCCGACGGGGGTAGGGGCGTGCAGGGCGCAATCGGCAAAGTTGGCGCGGCCCGCATCGGGCGGGTCGTCGCCCCACGGGTACAGGCGCTGGTCGCGGTGGCGCGCGGCCCGTTCCCATTCCAGCGCCGTCGGCAGGCGCAAGACCTCGCCGGGGTAGAGCCAGCCCGCCGCGCGGCCCTCGGCGGTCAGCCAGGCGCAGAAGGCCGAGGCTTCGTACCAGGAGACGCCCACCACCGGCTGCGAGGGGCTGGTGTAACTGGGGATGGTCCACAGTCCTGGCTGTGTGATGGACGCGCCGGGCGCCTCGGGTGGGGCGCGATGGCCATCCGGGCGGAGGAAGGCGCGGCCGGTCACGCTCCACCAGCGTGGGTCACCGTACCCGCCAGCGGCGATGAAGCGGGCGAACTCGGTATTGGTGACGGGATAACGGGCGATGCGGAAGGCATAGGGGAGTTCGAGCGCTTTGAGCGCGGCGCGACGCCCGCGGCGCTGGCGCTCGTCGCCGTGCCAGAACGTGCCTGCCGGCACGTCGCACCAGTAATCGGGGATCGCGGCCCCGCCGTCACCCACGGCGCGGCCCGTGGCCGGGTCGAGCAGACGCGGATCGCCAAGACGCCCGAGGACGCCGCCCGCGGCGACGCGGATGCTGAGCGGCACGGCGGGATCGGCCACCACGGTGAGCAAGGCGGCCAGACCCGCGTCCCAGGCGCGCCCGCTCGCGGCATTGCGCCCGGCATCGAGCAGGCATTCACCGGCCAGGAACGCTGGCAGACCGCGCTGCTCGTCCCCGGTGGGGGTTGCCAGCAAGGTGAGCAGGAGGTGCTGCGCCTCGCGCTGTGAGGCCGAGGCAATAGCCAGGCGCAGCACCTCGTGCCAGCGCGGGTCGAGGGCGTAGCGCTGCAGGAGGTGGTCGGGGCACTCGACCACCACCGATTCCAGCAAGCCACGGGCGGCCAGATACTCCTCAAAGGTCAGGTGCAGGAAGGCAAAGCGGCGGTAGCCGCGCTCGATCAGCAGGCCGGTATCGCGGCGCATCAACTCGATGAACTCGCGCGCCAGGCGCCGGGCGCGCCGGCGGGGCAGGCCGTCGCTCTGGGCGAGCGTAGCGGCGATGTGGCTCTCCAGTTCGTCGTGCTCGATCAGGCCCCCGGCGCGTTCGCCGTGGAGCCAGAGGGCCACCGGGCCGAGCACGTTGACCACGAAGCGCTCGTCGATCTGTTCATCGCCGAGTTGCACGGCGATGGGGCGACCGCTCAACGAACGTGTGCGGTTCCAGGTTTCGGCGAGGGCCTCGACGCAGAGGCGATAGAGGTCGGCGCGGCGATCGGGGAGCCGGGCGCCCTGGTTGTGGATCAGCGCCAGGATGGTCAGCAAGAGCGGATTGCGCGCCAGGTCGGTAACCTGGGGGGTCGAAAACACGGCGCTGCTGAGCGCAGCGACATGGGCGGCGACCCGGCGCTCCAGTTCGGCGCTCGCGGCCTCGCGCATCAGGTCGTGGAGCAGATCGCCATCGGCGGCAACGGACGGCGCGCCGAGAGCGGCGTAGGCCCGGCTCCAGCGCTCAATGAAGGCGTGGATCAGGTCGTCGGAGAGAGGCTGGATGGTGACCACAGCGAACAGGTTGGGGTCGAGGGGCGCCTCGTGGTAGCCGACGATGCGCGAGGTAGCCACGAAACGGTTGCCGGGGGCGTCCCACTCGCGCACAAACGCCTCCAGGGCGCGAACGATTGCCTGGCGGTCGTCGCGCACCTCGTCGAGACCGTCGAAGAGTACCAGGGCACGACCCATGGTCAGGGCGCGGGCGAAGAGGGGGCCGTAATCGGGTTGCGAGAGGCCGCTGTAGTAGGCGCTGAGGTACTCGACGGGCGACAGATCGCCTGCGCCGGGCCGGGCGCGGGCGGCGGCGAAGGCGGCCACGGGAAAGAAGATCGGCAACCAGAGCGGGTCGAGGCCAAGGTCGCGACGCGCATCACCGCGGGTGAGGGTCAGCAGCAAATAGCGCACCAGGGTGCTCTTGCCGCTGCCGGGGTCGCCGAGCACGACCAGGAGCGGCTGGGCGCACACGAACTCGTGGAGCGAGGCAACGGGCGCGTCGGGTCCGCGCTCGTCGTGGGGGGCGCGGCCAGTAAGCGGAACGTAGATCTGCTCCAGGGCGATGCGCGTAGCAGCCTGCACCTGCATCATACCGCGAAAATCCAGCGCCCCGAAGGTCTCGGCGACGAAGGCGCGGTAGCGGGTGTAGAGCAGGGGCAGATCGGGTGAAGGCGCAGCGGGCAGGGCGTAGAGATCACCGTGGACGATGGTCTGCCGCACCTGGGCGATGGAGGCGCCAGAGGTCGCGACAATACTCTGACCAAAAGGCTCGGGAGCGAGGGCGGCGGAGCGGGCAGCGCGCAGGCGGTCGAGCAGGGCGCGCTCGATCTCGGTGGGCAGGCAGTGGCGCAGCCGGGGTTGTCCGGCAAACGCCGCGGGCAGCAGATCGCTGAGCAGGCGCATCAACGGTGGACCGATCAGGCGCCAGGGGGGCGCCTCGGCGCCGCCGGGGGCAAGGGCAGCGCGCACCTCGCGGCGGTACAACTCCACCAGACGCGCCAGATCGGGTTCGCCGGCGAGCAGCAACTCCTCCACCGCGGCGGCCCGAAAGCGCGCCGCCGCGGGATGAGGATCGCGCAACAGCGCAACCAGCGGCCCGGCGGCAGCGGGGTGATCGTCGCGCAGGCGCGCCTCGGCCTGCGCGACGGCGCGCGCCAGGGCCGTTGCCGGCAACCCCTCGCCAAGCGCGGTGAGACCGGCCAGCCGCGTGACGAGGGGCGCCGCTTCGGGGTCGGCGGCGGCGCTGTCGGCGAGCGCTGCTGCGACGGCCACAATGGACGCGCCCAGAGAAGCAGCCAGGTCGCTCATTGGTGGCCCCCGCCGGCAGGGGTTCCAGGCAGCGCGCGCTCACCGGACGACGGCGGCGGCTCGTCGAGCAGCCTGGCGAGCACCTCGGCGGCGGAAGGCGCCGGGATGGCGCCGCGGTCACGGGCGAGGGCGCAGCGCAGGCGGGCGCGCGCAAGCGCGGCGCTGCCAGCAGTGCGCGGCGCGGGATCGGAAGTGCCACGAATAGTCAATGGCATACAGCCTCCTTTGGTGAGCAGCGTAGGGAAACCGGCTTGCCCCACACAACGCCAGCATGAATACACTTGTTCCTGGGAGGGCGCAGCCCTCCCAAACCCTTCCCACAGGCAGGGGCGTGGGGAAACCCCGTTGCCCCATAGGTTCACATCAGTCATCCATGCGGTTGCGCCGCACAACGACAAGATGAACATGGGTTGCCCAGACCCTCCCACCAGGGAGGGGAATGGGGAAACCCGGTTTCCCCACCCCCCAACCGCCGTTGGGGGCGCCTCGCATCCCGGCGAACAGGAGCGGAGGGAACCTCAGGTTTCCTATTTTCACGTTGGAATTCATACCGATTTCCGTTGATGATACCGCATTGCTTGAAGCGATTTTAGGCGTTGTGCTGCCCAGCGTGGCAATCCACAATCCACAATCCAAAATCTAAAATCTAAAATGGCATCACATACCCTCCTAGATCGCCGCCAGTGTCAGCGGCAGATCAGCGCCGGCCCAGCGGCTCACCGAGTCCAGCAGCCGGTCGCTGGCGGCATTCCAGGCTTCAGGCGACCAGAGCTCGAAGAAGGCGCCCATACCCACCAGGACGACCGTCGAGGCGATCCCGGCGTGGGCCAGCAGCGGGCGCGGGAGGAGCAGCGCACCGCTCGCGTCGAGGGTCAGCTCGGCGGCGGAGGCGAAGAGCAAGCTGCGAGCCTGGCGGGCGGCGTCAACAAAGAGCGGCAGCGCGTTGATACGCCGGGCAAGATCCTGCCAGACAGGGCTGGGAAACGCCTGCGCGCAGCGGTCAAAGCCGCGGGTAACGGTGATGCCCTCCAGGGCGGCAGCGCGAAAGGCGAGCGGGAGCACAATCCGACCCGAGGGTTCGACCGCGGTGTCAAACGTACCGATGAACATCCAGGAACCTCCGCCAGCAGGCTCGCGTGAGGCGAGATGCGGGTTGAAACAAATGAGTTTATGGGTTGTTATTGGGTACTAGTTGGGTTATACTATAGCATGTCGTTTTCACTTTGTTAAGTACCTTTTTACCATTGATTGATCCGATTCTGGGGTCCGAAGGGGACTTGCAAAGGGATGTTAGTTGTCGTAGTATATCTGCAACGCCCGGTAATAGGCAGCCTGCACCGGGTAAGACGCCAGGCTGCGGGAATGCGTCGGCTTGAACTGGAAAGGGAGGAATACCGGGCGTCAAAACGTCCGTAGACAACCGCCGATGAGCACGGCCCTCTTCGCTCTGGACAGGAAGTCTGAAATCGTTTATAATCTTCCCTACAAGATACCGAAAGGAACCCGAAAATGACCCGGTATCGACTTCAACATGACGCGCTCAGGTCCGGGCAGACCTCCAGTGACCTGACGCTCGGAATGCCCCTGGTGACGCTGGGCCTCTCGACCGCCTACGCAGTGGCGCTCAGCTACCTCGAGCGCCACCTGCCGATCAAGCCCGATCACACCTGGGCCGAAGTGGCCGGTGGGGTCCTGATTACGCTGGTTCCTGTGGCCATCGCCGCGCGCCGACAGCCCGATATGGACTGGCGCCAGTATGAGGCGGCGGTCTGGCGCAGTTTTATTGCCTCGGGTACGCCGATCATTCTCTGGCAGATCGGCGAGGCGATGCTACGCCAGATTGAGCTGTTGCGCTACGCCGCCACACGGGAGCAAGCGTCTGTGGAGGCTTATGCCGACGATCCCTCGACGGTGGCCGCTCGAAGCGGAGAGCGAACGGGAGGCGGCGATCACGGCTGCTGATGAGGCTGTGCAGATTCTGCAACGGGCCCAGACCACCCTCGACGCGGCCCGGGCCAGGGTGCATGCCAACCAGAGCCTTACGCTGGTGCTAGTGACCGATACGGAACGCTACGTCTCGGATGCGTTGACCCGGGCCGATCGGGTGGCGCGCTTTCTCGCTCTGGCCCGCGCCAAGCCGATCCATGGCCGCTGGCCGCAGGTGGCCTCCAAGCAGCGCGAGGATGCCGAAATTGCCCTGCAACAGGCAGGTGAGTTTCTCGGCGCGGTGGAGCAGGTGCTGCGCCCCGTGCGCGAGAAGATCAATACCAATCCGGCCCTCGGTGAAGCGATTATTGCCGATGCTGCGCTCTTGCTCGCCCGGGCCCTCAATCGTCTGGAGCGGGTGGTGCGGTTGTTGACTGAGGCGGGCATGGGGCGAGACTGAGGTGAACATACGGGGAAACCGGGTTTCCCACCTGCGGTGAGCCTGTCGAACCGCACCCCTGCCTGTGGGGGCGCCAGCCGCTCCCAACAGCGGTTGGGACATGGGGAAACCCGGTTTCCCCATACCCCTCCCTGAGGAAAGGGTTTGGGAGGGCGTAGCGGGCCTGCTGCCTGCCCGCTCAAGGATACACTGAAGGCGCCAGCCGGATCAAGGCAACCGGTGGTACCCGAGTCTGCTTGCGAACAGTACTCTTGGTAGCGCGCGAGCAAAACCTGGCCATTCGGGGTGCTTGTCAAAGGTACCCGCCAGGGGTATAATCGCCCGTCACGATATTGTGCGACGCTGCGTCCGTAGTCCAGAGGAAAGGCCAACTTCGGTGAACGACAAGAAGATCCGTGTGGCGATTATCGGCGTCGGCAACTGCGCCTCGTCGCTGGTGCAGGGGGTGCATTACTACCGCGACGCCGATGACAACGAAGCCATCCCCGGGTTGATGCACGTCAACCTCGGCGGGTACCACATTAGAGACATAGAGTTCTCGGCGGCCTTTGACATCGCCGATACCAAAGTCGGCAAGGATCTTTCCGAGGCGATCTTTGCTCCGCCGAACAACACGTACAGGTTTACGAGCGTTCCGCCGCTGGGGGTGCCGGTTGCGCGCGGCATGACCCACGACGGTATTGGAAAATATCTGGGCCAGGTGATCACCAAGGCCCCGGGGCCAACCGACGATATCGCGGGTATTCTCAAGCGCACGCGGACCGACGTGGTGATCTCGTACCTGCCGGTGGGCAGTGAGATGGCAACGAAGTGGTACGTCGAGCAGATCCTCGAAGCCGGCTGCGCCTTTATCAACTGTGTGCCGGTGTTCATTGCCAGCCAGGCTTACTGGCGCCGGCGCTTCGAGGAAAAAGGCCTGCCGATCATCGGCGACGACATCAAGAGCCAGGTCGGCGCTACCATTACCCATCGCGTGCTGACGACCTTGTTCCAGGAGCGTGGCGTGCGTCTGGATCGGACCTATCAGTTGAACATCGGCGGTAACACCGACTTCCTGAACATGCTCGAACGGGAGCGGCTGGAGAGCAAGAAGATCAGCAAGACCAACGCCGTGACCAGCCAGTTGCCCTACGACCTGCCGCCCGAGGCGGTACACATTGGCCCGAGCGACTACGTGCCGTGGTTAGGCGATCGGAAGTGGGCCTACATCCGCATGGAGGGAACGACGTTTGGAGATGTGCCGTTGAACCTGGAGTTGAAACTGGAGGTGTGGGACTCGCCGAACTCGGCAGGGGTGGTGATTGACGCCATCCGTTGCGCGAAGCTGGCCCTGGACCGGGGGATCGGCGGGGCGCTGTACGCGCCGAGCAGCTACTTTATGAAGACCCCGCCAAAGCAGTACACCGACTACGAGGCGCGCGACTTCACCGAGCGCTTTATTCGCGGCGAGGTCACGCCGAAGTAAGCCAGGCTCTCAGGGAGGCGTTGGCGGCTCATCAGCGGCGGGGGCAGGCGCCTGTGCTACAATGGCGGTGAAGTGAGGTTGCGAGGATGGGCCATGAAGCTGATCGTGCAGATCCCGGCGCTAAACGAGCGCGACACTATCGCCACGGTGATCGCCGGCATCCCCCGCCGCATCCCCGGTATCAGTCGCGTCGAGGTGTTGATCATCGACGACGGCTCCAGCGATGATACGGCGGCGGTGGCGCTGCGGGCCGGCGCCGACCACGTGGTGCGCCACACGGCCAACAAGGGGCTGGCAACCGCCTATCAAACCGGCATTGACACGGCGCTGCGCCTGGGCGCCGATGTGATTGTTAACACCGATGCCGATAACCAGTACCCCGGCGACGAGATCCCGCGCCTGGTAGCGCCGATTGTTGCCGGCGCCGCCGACATCGTCATTGGCGACCGGCAGGTGCAGAGTCTGGAGCACTTTTCGCCTCTCAAGCGAGCGCTACAGAAGCTCGGCAGTTCAGTGGTACGCTGGGCCTCCGAAACCGATGTGCCGGATACGGTCAGCGGCTTTCGGGCCCTGTCGCGCGAGGCGGCGCTCCGAACCTTTGTGACCACCGATTTCTCCTATACGGTCGAGAACCTCATCCAGGCCGGCAAGCGTCGCCTGACCATCCAGGCGGTGCCGATCCGCACCAACTACGTCGAGCGCCCCTCGCGCCTGCACCGGGGAAACTGGAACTTCATCAAGCGTCAGGCAGCCATCATCGCCCGCACCTACGCCACCTACGAGCCGCTGAAGGTCTTCAGTTACATTGCCGCGGCCTTCTTTGTTCCCGGAGTCCTGCTCCTGGGGCGGGCGGCTTACGTCTTCATCGGCCGGCGCGTCACCGACCTGACGGCCGACAATGTGCAGGCTTTGCTGGTGGGGAGCATCCTGGTGCTGATGGCGCTGATAACCTTCTTAATCGGTCTGCTGGCCGACCGGGTTGGCGGGGTGCGGCGGGTGCAGGAGGAGATCCTCTACCGCGTGCGCACTATGCAGGTTGACGATGAGGCCTGGCGGCGAGCAATGAACGCCCGCCTGGACGCCCTGGAGCAGCACGCGCCCCAGAGCGCCGTGGTGGGCGGTCCGGAGGCGGAGCGGTAGGGCAGGCATACCACGTCCGGAGGCCAGGGCGCCATCGCACCCCCCCGTCCACGGGGTGGCAAGCTCTCCCGGTGAGGAGAGTTTGGAAGGGCGAAGCCCTCCCCGGAGAAACCCTATTTTCACTCTCGTAGCGTGCGGCGCAGCCGCACAGGCGTCTGAAATAGACATAACGCATAGCAGGCCCGAAGGATACCCTTCAGGCCTGCTCTACATTGAGACCGGCGTATGGCGAGACTAGGCGTCGAATTGTTGTGCTGACTGGGACGGTTGCGCTACAGCGCCAGTACGCCCCTGGACATGGCTGGTAAACGGCGCTGACCAGAGGGAGCGCATATGCTGCAACGCGCCGCCGGTACGGCGATCGAGCAGCATTACAAAGCGCATGGCTTCAGCGACCCCGAGGCGCTCCACCAGCGCCTCCCAGCCCTGCTCTATCAGTCGCATCTCCGCCTGGGTCATCGGTTCTGCTCCTTGAGAAGTTGCAAGTCCGCGTCAACCATCATATGCACCAACTCCTGAAAGTTGGTCTTCGGGCCCCAACCCAGTGTGGCCCGCGCCTTGGAGGAGTCGCCAATCAGCAGATCCACCTCGGCCGGGCGCATGAAGCGTTCGTCCTGAACGACATAATCGCGATAGTCCAGATCCACATATCCAAAGGCAAGCTCGCAGAACTCCCGCACCGAGTGCGTTTCCCCGGTGGCAACCACGTAATCATCGGGGTGATCCTGCTGGAGCATCAACCACATCGCTTCGACATAGTCGCCGGCAAAGCCCCAGTCGCGTTGCGCATCGAGGTTGCCGAGGCGCAATTCTTCATCGAGGCCAAGTTTGATCCGCGCCACGCCGTGGGAGATCTTGCGGGTAACAAACTCAAGCCCGCGTCGGGGTGACTCGTGGTTAAAGAGAATACCCGAGCAGGCGAACATATTGTAACTTTCGCGATAGTTGACCGTGATCCAGTGACCATAGACCTTGGCCACACCGTAGGGACTGCGCGGGTAGAACGGGGTGCGCTCGGTCTGGGGCACCTCGACCACCTTGCCGAACATTTCACTGCTGCTGGCCTGATAAAAACGGATCTCCGGATCAACAATACGCACAGCGTCGAGCATTCGGGTGACGCCGAGAGCCGTCGTCTCGCCGGTGAACACCGGCTGGGCCCAGGAGGTTTGCACAAACGACTGGGCGGCGAGATTATACACCTCGCTCGGGCGATGCTCGCGAAGGATCGAAATGAGCGAGACCTCATCGGCGAGATCGCCGGTAACAAGGGTGATCTGATCCTGGAAGTGCTTGATCCGCTCGAAATTGACCGTGCTGGTGCGTCGCACCATGCCGATCACCTCGTAGCCCTGGCGCAAGAGGAACTCTGCCAGGTAGCTGCCGTCCTGTCCGGTAATACCAGTAATAAGGGCGCGTCGTTTCATCATACTTGCTCACACGCAAAGGCGGTCAAAGAGCCGCGACGCTACACCAGCGCTACTGCAAAGGACCGTTTGCGCTGTGAGGGACGTAGCGAAATACCTGCGGAACTTCCGTTGTGGAACAACACTCCCCTGCCGAACGAGGGGATCTGGGAGGGCTGAGCCCTCCCAGGGATCTCTGTTGCAGGCCGCCCCCGGGCGGCCCGAACGAAGGGTTTCGAGCCGACCGTCAGGCGCCACGGGCGGCGGCGACGGCCTTCTCCGCAGCTTCAGCGAGCGTGGCCGCGGGAATGAGGCGCGAGGCGGCAAGAATGCGTCGGCCCTCCTCCTCATTGGTGCCCGTCAGGCGGGCGACCATGGGCACATCGGTCTGCACCTCCTCGAGGGCGGCGACGATACCGCGGGCAACCTCATCAACGCGGGTAATACCGCCGAAGATGTTGAACATCACTGCCTTCACGTTTGGATCGGCAAGGATGATCTGCAGGGCGGTTTTGACCTTCTCTTTGCCTGCGCCGCCGCCGATATCGAGGAAGTTGGCCGGCTCGCCGCCATAGAGCTTGACCACGTCCATAGTTGCCATGGCCAGACCGGCGCCATTCACCATGCACCCGATGGTGCCATCGAGCTTGATATAGGTCAGGTCAGCATCGCGGGCGCGCAGCTCGGCCTCCGGCTCATCGGAGGAGTCGCGCATAGCGGCGAGATCGGGGTGGCGGAAGAGGGCGCTATCGTCGAGCAACACTTTCGAGTCGAGGGCCTGGAGGGAGCCATCGGCGCGAATGACGAGCGGGTTGATCTCGGCGAGGGAGGCATCACTCTCGACAAACACGCGGTAGAGGGCCGAGGCAATCTGCGCGAACTGGCGGGCCTGTTTGCCGTCGGCGAGGCCAATGCCGAAGGCCAGTTCCCGGGCCTGAAAATCGAGCAACCCGAGGTGGGGATGGGCGGCGATCTTGATAATTGCCTCGGGGTTGGTACGGGCCACTTCTTCAATCTCGACACCGCCCTCGGCCGAGGCGATCATCGTCACGCGCTTGGCGGCGCGGTCGAGAATAGCGCTGAGGTAGATCTCTTTGGTGTAGTTGATCGCTTCGGCTACCAGCACCTTCTCAACGGTCAACCCCTTGATCGACATACCGAGGATCTGCGAAGCCACCTGCTCGGCCTGTTCGGGAGTGTCGGCCAGTTTCACGCCGCCGGCTTTTCCGCGGCCACCGACGAACACCTGCGCCTTGACCACCACGGGGCCGCCGATTGACTCGGCAACCGCGCGCGCTTCACCCGGCGTAACCGCAACGCCGCCACGAGTGACCGGAATACCGTACTTTGCGAGCAGGTCACGCGCCTGATACTCGTGCAATTTCATGCCGTGCTCCTGGTCAAACCCTCTGCATCGTCCGGCCAACAGGAACAAGAATAGCGCTGCGAACCTTGTGGGCCTGCGGCCACAGCGCCGTCAACGGGGAGCGCGCAATTACATTGAGCGCTACGAGCAATCGCAAGCTCTATGGTAGCACACGCGCCAAATCGCTGTCAAATGACTCCCTTTGTTCAAAATAATTGCAAATGATGAACATTTGTTGAACACTACCCCGACTATGTAAAGAGGGATTGACGCAATGCGCCATGGAGCACAGAGACACTGCGCCCACAGTTGCTTCTTCAATCCCGAAAGCGCGGGGGATTACAACGAGGAGCGCGGATTGCGTTTTTGTAATCCGCGCCGGGAGAGTATGAGAGGGCGCAGTCCTCCCACCGCTGGCAGCGCGGTGCTGAACTGGCGTTGCCGCAGGCGCTCCAGGGCCTGTCGGTTGGCGCAGCCCTCGCACTGCTGGCGGCGCCGTGCTGGACGGTAGCGGTTCTCTGGTATAATACCCCCCGAGGGTATGTGTCAGCATAACATCGAAGGAACCATGAGCAGCCAGCAACCAATTGTTATGTACGGCGCCACCTGGTGCCCCGACTGCCGCCGGGCGCTGCGGGTGCTGCAACAGCACGGCGCTGCGTTTCTGTACGTGAACATCGAGGAGGATGCGGCCGCAGCCGACTATGTGGTACAGGTCAACAACGGGTACCGCAGCGTTCCCACCATCGTGTTTCCCGATGGTTCCATCCTGGTAGAGCCTTCAAACGCGGAATTGCAGGCCAAACTGGTCGGGTGATGGAGGAGCGTAGAGGCGCAGCGCTGCGTCTCTACATGTTTCATGCTGGCGTTGTGCGCCTCGTGAATGGGGCCTGATGTGAACCTGTGGGGAAACCGGGTTTCCCCACGTCTCTGCCTGTGGGGAGGGTATGGGCCGGCGTTGCTGAGAAACCCGATGTCCCGATCCCATCAGAAAAGATCTACCACCTGGATCACCTGCTCGCGGCTCGGCCCGATCGACACCAGGCCCAGCCGCGCGCCGACGAGCTGGCAGATCCGCGCCACGTAGGCCTGCGCCGCCTCGGGAAGATCCTGGAAGTGGCGCGCGTCGCGGGTTGAGACGCGCCAGCCGGGCAGTTCTTCGTAAATCGGTTCGCAGCGTTCGAGCACTGCGACCGTCGCTGGCGGGTATTCCAGGTGGGTTTCGTTCAGCCGGTAGCCGACGCAGATCTTGATCGTCGGCAGGTTGTCGAGCACATCGAGCTTGGTGATGGCGATGGTGTCAATGCCGTTGATCTGGGCCGCATAGCGTGCCAGCACCGCATCGAACCAGCCCACGCGCCGCAGCCGGCCCGTGGTTGTGCCCACTTCGGCCCAGGGCGTGCCGATCTGCCGTAGCTCATCGGCCTCGGCGCCGTGCACCTCGGTGGGGAACGGCCCCTCGCCGACGCGGGTGATGTAGGCTTTGAGCACACCCACCACGGCGTTCAGGCGTGTCGGGCCAATGCCGGCGCCCTGACAGGCACCCGCCGCCCCCGGCGGCGACGACGTAACGTAGGGGTAGGTCCCGTGGTCTATATCGAGGAGTGCGCCCTGAGCGCCCTCCAGCAACACGGGCAGATCTTTTTCAATCGCGCGGTTGATAATGGGATGCACGTCGCTGATGTGTTCGGCCAGGCGCCGGCCATACTCCAGGTAGCGCAGATACGTATCGTGCAGTGAGAGCGGCTTTGCGTTATAGATTCTGGTGAGCAGACGGTTCTTTTCCTCCAGCACCACGCGCAGGCGATGGAGCAGGGTCTCTTCGTGCAGCAGATCGGCCATACGAATGCCGGTGCGGCTCATCTTGTCGGCAAAGGCCGGGCCGATACCGCGGCCGGTGGTGCCGATGCGTCCTTCGCCGCGGGCCTCTTCCTGGAGCTGGTCGAGCATAATGTGGTAGGGCATAATCACATGAGCCCGCTCGCTGACGAACAGTTTTGCCGTGCTTACACCGCGAGCGTGCAGATCGCGGATCTCGTTCAACAGCACCTCGGGATTGACCACGACACCCGGGCCGATCACGTTGACAATCGCGGGATCGAAAATGCCTGAGGGTATCAGGTGGAGCTTGAATGTGCCGAGGTGATTGACAACGGTGTGGCCGGCGTTGTTGCCGCCGCTGTAGCGTGCTACCAGGCGCGCTTTGCCCGCCAGCAGATCCACCAGGTGACCTTTGCCCTCATCGCCCCACTGGGCGCCAATCAATGCGATAACGGGCATCGCCGGTTCCTTTCTCACAAGCGTTGAGGGCGGGGGAGCGTCCGGGTTGCCCCCTGGCCCTCCCTGCTCCCGCCTGGCGCTGAGAGCCCTCGTGAATGTTCCTAAAATACGGGGAAACCGGGTTTCCCCGTACCCCTGCCTGTGGGGGCGCCAGCCGCTCCCACCAGCGGTTGGGACATGGGG
>OGCL01000761.1_pt1 | contig 31857 bp, 29 predicted proteins | sample 1570041 | NCBI WGS metagenome assembly OGCL01 (sample SAMN06266162, study PRJEB24511) | hot springs metagenome | isolation source: Hot spring water | place: South Africa: Limpopo | collected 2015-06-22 | reverse complement strand
GCTACCTTGTCGAGAACGTTGGAGTCCTTCATCTCGTGGTAGAAGTCGTTACCCTCACGAGTACGCTCACCCACACCAGCGAACACGGAATAACCGCTGTGCTCGATGGCGATGTTACGGATCAGTTCCATCATGTTTACGGTTTTGCCTACACCGGCACCACCGAACAGACCGACTTTACCGCCCTTGGCGAACGGGCAAACCAGGTCGATAACCTTGATGCCAGTTTCCAGCAGCTCGTTGGAGCCAGCTTGTTCGGCGTAGGTCGGTGCGGCACGGTGAATGCCCCAACGCTCTTCTTCGCCAATCGGGCCAGCTTCGTCGATTGGGTTGCCCAGCACGTCCATGATACGGCCCAGGGTTTTCACCCCAACCGGTACCTGGATACCTGCGCCAGTGCTGCCGACGTTCAGGCCACGCTTGAGGCCTTCGGTCGAACCCATCGCAATGGTACGTACCACGCCGTCGCCCAGCTGCTGCTGAACTTCCAGGGTGGTTTCGGCGCCGTCTACTTTCAGCGCTTCATAAACACTCGGCACTTGATCACGCGGGAATTCCACGTCGATAACGGCGCCGATGATTTGAACGATACGTCCGCTACTCATCTTTGGTTCCTCTGAATATTTGAACCGTTCTTAAACCGCGGCAGCGCCGCCGACGATTTCCGAAATCTCTTGGGTGATCGCTGCCTGACGCGCCTTGTTGTAGATCAGCTGCAAACCGCTGATCAGTTCACCGGCGTTGTCGGTGGCGTTCTTCATCGCGATCATCCGTGCGGCTTGTTCGCACGCACTGTTTTCCATCACGGCCTGGTACACCTGGGATTCAATAAAACGAACCATCAGGTTATCCAGCAGGTACTGTGCATCCGGCTCGTAGAGGTAATCCCACAGGCCCTTCTGCACGCCTTCTTCCTCGACCGCGGCCAGGGGCAGCAACTGCTGCACTTCCGGCTTCTGCGTCATGGTGTTGACGAACTTGTTCGACACCAGATACAGACGATCGATACGGCCTTCGGTATAGGCGTCGAGCATTACCTTGACGCTACCGATCAGGTCGTTGAGCGAAGGCTCTTCACCCAGCTTGCTCACGGCTGCAACCACGTTGCCACCGTAACTACGGAAGAAGCTTGCACCCTTGCCACCGATGACGCAGAAATCAGCCTCGACCTTGGCTTCACGCCATTCGTTCATGTTCTTCAGCAACGACTTGAACAGGTTGATGTTCAAGCCACCGCACAGACCACGATCGGTCGATACCAGGATGTAGCCGACACGCTTGACGTCGCGTTCCACCATAAACGGGTGGCGGTATTCCGGGTTGGCCTTGGCCAGATGGCCAATGACCTGACGGATACGCTCGGCGTAGGGACGACCAGAAGCCATGCGCTGTTGAGCCTTGCGCATCTTGCTGACCGCCACTTTTTCCATGGCGCTGGTGATCTTCTGCGTGCTTTTGATGCTCGCGATCTTACTGCGAATCTCTTTTGCGCCTGCCATTTCACACCTTTTGGTTCAAGCAGGCGGGGACCGAAGCCCCCGCTGCGGTTACCAGGTTTGGGTGGCTTTGAACTTCTCGATGCCGGCCTTGATGCCTGCGTCGATCTCGTCGTTGAAGTCACCCTTCTCGTTGATCTTCGCCATCAGGTCGGCGTGATCACGGTTGAAGAAGGCAAGCAGCGCTGCTTCGAAAGCGCCCACTTTCTTCACGTCCACGTCCTGCAGGAAGCCACGCTCGGCGGCATACAGGGAAACGGACATGTCGGCGATGGACATCGGCGCATATTGCTTCTGCTTCATCAGCTCGGTAACGCGCTGACCGTGCTCAAGCTGCTTGCGGGTGGCTTCGTCCAGGTCAGAGGCGAACTGGGCGAAAGCCGCCAGTTCACGGTACTGAGCCAGAGCGGTACGGATACCACCGGAAAGCTTCTTGATGATCTTGGTCTGGGCAGCACCACCGACGCGGGATACCGAGATACCGGCGTTGACCGCAGGACGGATGCCCGAGTTGAACATGGCCGATTCCAGGAAGATCTGACCGTCGGTGATGGAAATCACGTTGGTCGGAACGAAGGCGGAAACGTCACCAGCCTGGGTTTCGATGATCGGCAGAGCGGTCAGGGAACCGGTCTTGCCCTTCACGGCGCCATTGGTGAACTTCTCGACGTACTCTTCGGAAACGCGGGAAGCGCGCTCCAGCAGACGGCTGTGGAGATAGAACACGTCGCCCGGGTAGGCTTCACGGCCTGGCGGACGGCGCAGCAGCAGGGAGATCTGGCGATAAGCCACGGCCTGCTTGGACAGATCGTCATAAACGATCAGCGCGTCTTCACCACGGTCGCGGAAGTATTCACCCATGGTGCAGCCGGCGTAGGGAGCCAGGAACTGCAGGGCAGCGGATTCGGAAGCCGAAGCCGCGACCACGATGGTGTTGGCCAGGGCGCCGGTTTCTTCCAGCTTGCGCACCACGTTAGCGATGGTCGACTGCTTCTGACCAACGGCGACGTAGACGCAGCGGATGCCGCTGTTCTTCTGGTTGATGATGGCGTCGACAGCCAGGGCAGTCTTACCGATCTGACGGTCACCGATGATCAGCTCACGCTGGCCACGGCCGACCGGGATCATGGCGTCAACCGACTTGTAACCGGTCTGTACCGGCTGGTCGACCGACTTACGCCAGATCACGCCAGGGGCTACTTTTTCCACGGCGTCAGTGGCTTGGGCATTGATCGGGCCTTTGCCGTCGATCGGGTTACCCAGGGCATCGACCACGCGACCCAGCAGTTCCGGACCCACCGGAACTTCCAGGATGCGGCCGGTGCACTTGGCGCTCATGCCTTCGGCCAGGCTGGTGTAGGCACCCAGGACCACGGCACCCACGGAGTCCTGCTCCAGGTTCAGGGCCATACCGTAGACGCCACCAGGGAATTCGATCATCTCGCCGTACATCACGTCGGCGAGGCCGTAAATGCGCACGATACCGTCGGATACGCTGACGATGGTGCCTTCATTACGGGCTTGAGCGGTCACATCCAGCGCGCCAATGCGCTGCTTGATGATTTCGCTAATTTCGGAAGGATTCAGTTGCTGCATGCCAGTTCCCTCAAATCAGGATTTCAACGCTTCGGCCAGCTTGTTCAATTTGCCGCGGACCGAACTGTCGATGACCAGGTCACCCGCACGGATCAACAGACCGCCAATCAGGGCAGTGTTGATGACCGGCTTGGGCTGGACAGTTCGATCAAGCCGCTTGGAAAGGGCGGCAGCCAGTGTTTGGAGTTGCTCCGCGCTGAGCTCGAATGCAGTCTGCACCTCGACTTCGAGGGTGCTTTCGGCAGCGGCTTTCAGGGCGGTGAATTGCTCGAGTACGACCGGGAGCAGCGACAGACGGTCATTGCTGCCCAGGGTGCTGAGGAAGTTGACGAAAGTCTCGTCAACCTGACCACTGCAGACCTGTGCCAGCATTTGGACTTTCTGTTCGCTGGTCAACGCGGGGTTACCCAGTTGCTGTGCCACTTCCGGGGTCTGCACGGCTGCAGCGGAAAAGGACAGCATGGCCAACCAGGCATCGGCCTTACCGGCACTGCTGGCAAACTCAAAAGCGGCTTTGGCGTAGGGCCGACCAAGCGTAATGGTATTGATCATCGCTTGCCTCGCTTAGAGTTGGGAGGCCAGTTTTGCGACCAGATCATTGTGCGCAGAGCCATCCACGGAGGACTCAAGAATCTTCTCGGCGCCCGCAACGGCCAGAGCCGCTACCTGAGCACGCAGTTGATCCTTGGCACGATTCACTTCCAGATCGATTTCGGCTTTGGCGCCGGCAATCAGCTTCTCACCTTCGGTGCGAGCCTGAACCTTGGCTTCCTCAACGATCGAATTGGCGGTTTTGTTCGCCCGGTCGATGATGGCGGCAGCCTGCTCTTTGCTCTCGCGCAGCAGTTGGGCGGCGCGTTCCTGGGCGAGTTGCAGATCGTGCTCGGCACGTCCGGCAGCATCCAGACCTTCGGCGATTTTCTTCTGGCGTTCTTGCATGGCACCGGTAAGCGGCGGCCATACATACTTCATGCAGAACCAGACGAAGATAGCGAAGGCAATCGTTTGACCGAACAGGGTCAGATTAATGTTCACAGCGATCTACCTCGTACTTTCTCGTGTTCCGGGAGGAAATACCTGAAGAGGCAGCCCCCGGGTGGGTGGCTGCCTCCGAAATTCAGGAACTCTTAGCCGGCAACAACGAAGATCAGGTACATCGCGATACCAACACCGATCATCGGAACGGCGTCGAGCAGACCGGCCATCAGGAAGGTCTTGGTTTGCAGCTGCGGGCCCAGCTCAGGCTGGCGAGCGGTGGATTCCAGCAGCTTGCCGCCCAGCAGGGCGAAGCCGATACCAGTACCCAGGGCACCCAGACCGATCATGAGGGCAGCGGCGATGTAGACGAGTTCCATAGTTAGCTCCAGAGTTTCAGAAGTTAAGGTTTTGTGTTGAACAGGTTGCGGGTGTCATGTTGCCGATTAGTGATGATCTTCGTGCGCTGCACTCAGGTACACCACGGTCAGCACCATGAAGATAAAGGCCTGCAGCGGGATCACCAGGATGTGGAAGATCGCCCACGGCACGTTGAGACCCCACTGCAGATAGAAGGGCAGCAACGCGATCAGGATGAACACCACCTCACCGGCATACATGTTGCCGAACAGACGCAGAGCCAGGCTCAGCGGCTTGGTCAGCAGACCGATGATTTCCAGGAACAGGTTGAACGGGATCAGCGCCCAATGGTTGAAGGGGGTGAACGACAGTTCCTTGGTGAAACCGCCAAAGCCCTTGACCTTGATGCTGTAGAAGATGATCAGGATAAACACGCCCAGGGAGATGCCGAAGGTACCGTTAGGGTCGGCAGTGGGCACGATCTTGAAGTAGGGCAGGCCCAGAACGGAGGCCAGACCGGGGATATAGTCGACCGGGATCCACTTCAGGCTGTTCATCAGGAACACCCAGACGAAGATGGTCAGAGCCAGCGGCGCGACCAGCGGGTTGCGCCCGTGGAAGGTGTCTTTGACGATGCCCTGAACGAATTCGATGGCCATTTCCGCCATGTTCTGCAGGCCGCCGGGGATGCCGACGCTGGCCTTCTTGGCCGCCATGCGGAAGATGAACAGGAAGATCAGGCCCATGAACACCGACCAGCCGATGGTGTCCACATGGACGGCCCAGAAGCCCATGGCCTTCACGTCTTCCGGGGTCTGGGCGATGATCCAGCCTTTTTCCGGGTGTGCGCCATAGACCAGGTTTTGCAGGTGGTGCTGGATATATTCTGCCGGGGTGTTTGCCATAAACGCCTCAAACGCTCTAATGCTTCAGAAGTTTTTTATCAGGAGTGGAGCGCTGGCGGCAGCCGCCACAGCCAGCAGGTATCCGACGAACAGCGCCGCGATATCCAGCTGCCTGATGCCCACAAACACCAGTGCAAACAGCACTGCTGTGAGAATCCATTTACCCATCGCCCCGGACCAGATGGCCTGGACGATGCTTTGTGCCGAACGCGCGCCAAAATAACGAAAGGCTTTGTACGCAAAATACGCATTCGGCAGCAGGGCGATCAAACCACCCAGTAACGCCGAGTAACTCGCGGTCAGCCCCTTGCCAAACAGAAACAGCAGGGCGACCAGCAAACCTACCAGGGCCTGCACCAACAAAACACGAAAGCCGGGCTGACGGTGGAACGGGGCTTTGTTGCGAATGGCCACGTCGACCTTACCCTTGATTCAAGCCACGAATGACGAGCCTGAAGCTCACAAAATTGCGCGGGGAGTATAGGGGCCTACCCGTTAGGGATCAACCGTCCTGTAGTAGCAGTGCGCCCGCTACTACAGGCTGAATTGTTTCAGCGAATGTGGGCCAGAACACCCTGCAGTTCATCCAGCGAGCTGTAGCTGATCACCAGCTGCCCCTTGCCCTTTTGCCCATGCTTGATCTGCACCGGCGAGCCCAGACGCTCGGCCAGACGCTGTTCGAGGCGGGCGATATCCGGGTCGGCCTTGGCCACCACGGCCGGCTTGTCCTTGCTGTTCAACCACTGACGCACCAGGGCTTCGGTCTGACGAACGGTCAGGCCCCGTGCGACAACATGTCGCGCGCCCTCGGTCTGCTGTTCGGCGGGCAGGCCGAGCAGGGCCCGGGCATGGCCCATCTCCAGATCGCCATGGGCCAGCAGGGTTTTCACTTCCTCGGGCAGGGCGATCAGGCGCAGCAGGTTGCTGATGGTGACCCGCGACTTGCCCACGGCATCGGCGACCTGTTGCTGGGTCAGCTGGAACTCCTGCTGCAGGCGCTGCAGGGCCACGGCCTCCTCGATAGGGTTGAGGTCTTCGCGCTGGATATTCTCGATCAGCGCCATGGCGATGGCGGTTTCGTCCGGCAGTTCGCGAACCATGGCCGGAATCCTGTCCAGCCCGGCCTGCTGGCAGGCGCGCCAGCGGCGTTCGCCGGCGACGATCTCGAAGCGGCCGCCGCCGATGGGGCGCACGACGATGGGCTGCATGACCCCATGGGTCTTGATCGACTGGGCCAGTTCTTCCAGGGCGGTGGCATCCATGTCGCGGCGCGGCTGGTACTTGCCCCGCTGCAGCAGTTCCAGGGGCAGGTGCTGCAGTTCGCGGCTGTCGACCTGGGCGGCTTCTTCCTGCAGGGCGCTGACGCTGGTTCCGCCCAGCAGGGCATCCAGACCGCGGCCCAGTCCTCGTTTTTTGACAGCCATGGGAATTTCCTTATGCGGTTGCGGTGTGGGCGCTGGCGCGCTGGCGACGTACCAGTTCGCCGGCCAAGGCCAGGTAGGCGATGGCCCCACGGGATTGCTTGTCGTAGACCAGCGCCGGCATGCCGAAACTGGGCGCCTCGGCCAGGCGCACGTTGCGCGGGATGACCACGTCGTACAGCTTGTCGCCGAAGTGCTCCTTGAGCTGGGCGCTAACATCGTTGGTCAGGCTGATGCGCGGGTCGTACATGGTGCGCAGCAGGCCTTCGATCTTCAGTTTGGGATTGAGCATCTCGCCGATGCGCTGGATGCTGTTGACCAGATCACTCAGGCCTTCCAGGGCGTAGTATTCGCACTGCATGGGGATAATCACCCCATCGGCGGCCACCAGGGCGTTGATGGTCAGCATCGACAGGGCCGGCGGACAGTCGATGAGGATGTAATCGTAATTCTCGCGGATCGGCGCCAGGGCGTAACGCAGGCGGCTTTCCTTCATCTTCATTTCCAGCAGCGAGACTTCCGCAGCGGTCAGGTCGCGGTTGGCCGGCAGCAGCTGGTAGCCGCCATGCTCGGAAAACTGCATGGCCTGACCCAGATCGCAGTCCCCGATCAGCACGTCATAAATCGAATGCTCCAGGGCATGCTTATCCACACCGCTGCCCATGGTGGCATTGCCCTGGGGATCGAGGTCGATCAACAGCACGCGGCGCTTGGTCGCCACCAGGGACGCGGCCAGGTTGATGCAGGTGGTGGTCTTGCCCACACCGCCTTTCTGGTTAGCAATTGCAAAAACCTTGGCCATCTTCCTTCCCCCTAGACCGAGCGACGCAGTATCAGCAGATGGCGCTGGCCTTGGCAACCGGGAACCTTCAGCACATGGGTGGCGGCCAGACGAAAGTCCGCCGGCAGGGCCTGCAGTTCGTCGTCCGGATGCACGCCCTTCATCGCCAGCCACTGGGTTTGCTCGTTACCGAGATGACGGGTCCAGTTGCTGAAGTCTTCCAGGGAGCTGAAAGCCCGGGAGCAGATACCCTCGAAGGGGATTGGCGGCTGAAATGCTTCCACCCGGCTGTGGATAACCTGCAGATTGGCCAGCTTCAACTCCAGTTTGACCTGGGTGAGAAAGCGGGTCTTCTTGCCGTTGGAATCGAGCAGGGTGAACTGCCGCTCGGGAAACAGGATGGCCAGCGGAATGCCCGGCATGCCGCCGCCACTGCCCACATCCAGCCAGTTATTCCCAAGCGCGGCGACATAGGGCACCACCGACAGGCTGTCGAGTAGGTGGCGCGAGACCATTTCGTCCGGATCGCGCACGGCCGTCAGGTTGTAGGCCTTGTTCCACTTGATCAGCAGGGCCAGGTAGGCGAGCAGTTGTTCGTGCTGCTGCGCACTGAGTTCGACGCCCAGTTCTCGGGCACCCTGGCTGAGTTCTTCGGCGTGCTGTTGAGTGACCGACATCAGGCGCTGTGCTCCAACTGCTGGCCGGCAGTACGCTTTTTCAGGTGGATCAGCAGCAGGGAAATCGCCGCCGGGGTCACCCCTGGGATGCGCGAGGCCTGGCCCAGGGTCTCTGGGCGGGTATTGCCGAGCTTGTGCTGGATTTCCTTGGACAACCCGGAAATCGTGGCGTAGTCGATATCAGCCGGCAACTGGGTGTCTTCACTGGCGCGCAGGCGGGCAATTTCTTCCTGCTGGCGGTCGATATAGCCGGCGTACTTGGTCTTGATTTCGACCTGCTCGGCCACCTGCGGGTCCTCGGCGCCACCACCGGTGATATTGACCAGCCCGGCATAGTCGATCTCCGGGCGGGCCAGCAGGTTAAGCAGGTTGTATTCGTGGGTCAGCGGCGTGCCAAAGTGCGCGGCAATCGCATCGCCTTGGGGCGTACCCGGACGCACCCAGGTGCTTTTCAGGCGCTGTTCTTCCCGGGCGATACCTTCACGCTTGGCTTCGAAGGCAGCCCAGCGCACGTCATCCACCAGGCCCAGTTCGCGGCCCTTCTCGGTCAGGCGCAGGTCGGCGTTGTCTTCACGCAGGATCAGCCGGTATTCGGCCCGCGAGGTGAACATGCGGTAAGGCTCCTGGGTACCCAGGGTGATCAGGTCGTCCACCAGCACGCCGATATAGGCCTCGTCGCGGCGCGGGCACCAACTGTCCTTGCCCTGGGCGCGCAGCGCGGCGTTGCAACCCGCCAGCAGGCCTTGGGCGCCGGCTTCTTCGTAGCCGGTGGTGCCGTTGATCTGACCGGCGAAGAACAAGCCGCCGATCACCTTGGTTTCCAGGCTGTACTTGAGATCGCGCGGGTCGAAGTAGTCGTACTCGATGGCGTAGCCGGGGCGCACGATATGGGCGTTTTCCATGCCGCGAATGCTGCGCACGATCTCCAGCTGCACATCGAAGGGCAGCGAGGTGGAGATGCCGTTGGGGTACAGCTCATGGGTGGTCAAACCTTCCGGCTCGATAAACACCTGATGGCTGTCCTTGTCGGCGAAGCGGTGGATCTTGTCTTCGATCGATGGGCAATAACGCGGGCCGACGCCCTCGATCACCCCGGAGTACATGGGCGAGCGATCCAGATTGCTGGCGATGATCTCGTGGGTGCGCGCATTGGTATGGGTGATCCAGCAGCTGATCTGCCGTGGCTGCTGCTCGGGCTTGCCGAGGAAGGACATCAGCGGCGTGGGCGTATCACCGGGCTGCTCGGTCATCACCGAGAAGTCGACCGAGCGGCCATCGATACGCGGCGGTGTCCCGGTTTTCAGCCGGCCAACACGCAGCGGCAGCTCGCGCAGCCGCTGGGCCAGGGCGATGGAGGGTGGATCACCGGCGCGGCCGCCGGAATAGTTCTGCAGGCCGATGTGGATAAGTCCACCGAGGAAGGTGCCAGTGGTCAACACCACGGAATCGGCCATAAAGCGCAGGCCCATCTGTGTCACCACGCCTTTGACCTGGTCGTTTTCCACAATCAGGTCGTCGGCAGCCTGCTGAAATATCCACAGGTTGGCCTGGTTTTCCAGGGTTTCGCGAATGGCGGCCTTGTACAGCACACGGTCTGCCTGGGCGCGGGTGGCCCTTACCGCCGGGCCCTTGCGGCTGTTCAGTACACGGAACTGGATACCACCTCGATCGGTGGCCTGGGCCATGGCCCCGCCCAGGGCGTCGATTTCCTTGACCAGATGGCTCTTGCCGATACCCCCAATGGCCGGGTTGCAGCTCATCTGCCCGAGGGTTTCCACATTGTGGGTCAGCAGCAGGGTCTTCACCCCCATACGGGCAGCCGCCAATGCGGCTTCGGTACCGGCATGGCCACCGCCGATCACGATCACCTGAAAACGGGAAGGGAAATCCACCACGCACCTCGTGCCTGTTGAGAAAGGGGTCTTTAGCGTGAAAGTCGCGTAGCGACGCCCTCCTTGATGTCCTTCTCCCCAGGGAAAAGGTGGCGCAACGCGCCGGATGAGGGCGGACATGCCGCGAAGGCTTTCATCGTTCGGGGCGTCGCGCGCGGCATGCCCGTTAGAAAGGCGGCAAGTATAGGGACTTCGGCTTCCTGAAAGAAGCCTTTTGCACAAAAAATAGCCAGTTGCCCTGGTGGCTTCCCGGGACTTCAGGTTAATAAAGAATAAAAGAAAGAATTCTTATAAAGCCTTGTTTATATGTTTATTAAGTATGGGCCGGTTTTCTGTGGATAGATGGCTGCAGACCAATAGCCAAGGGGCTTTCAGCTGGTTAAAAGGCTGTGATGATCCTGGCGTCTGCCTGTTCAGTGGCCGTAGGCAAGCTGTGGATTAATGGCATCGTTATCCACAGGCGTAATTGTGGGCATCTTGAACACAGGCTTATCGCCAGGGCTTAGGCTGGGTTTTCCACAGGGCTTAGGGAGGGGCAGCGGCAGGTTTCAAGCGACGAGCTTTAAGCGAAAATGCCAGCCACTTGCAGAAGGGAAGCTCGGAGGATGGTCTGGCGCGGGGAGGCCATTCAGGATTCAAGCGGTGGCTGGATGCGCGCTAACGGGCATGCCGCGACGGCACCCCGAACGATGAAAGCCTGCACGGCATGCCCGCCCTCATCCGGCGCGTTGCGCCACCTTCTCCCGAGGGGAGAAGGGCAACAAGGAGGGCGTCGCTACGCGACTTTCACGCTAACCCAGCAGGAATATGCAGAATTGCGGCCCGCTCTAAGGACAGTTTTTCGAGAAGCTTTACGCCAGTGATGGGTATCGCTGCGCGATACCCAGCTTACCTGCTTGCAGCTTGTGGTTTGCAGTTCACTTCCCAATACAGAAACTGGAGAAGATTCGCCCCAGCAGGTCGTCGCTGCTAAAGGCACCGGTGATCTCGCCCAGGGCCTGCTGAGCCATGCGCAGGTCTTCGGCCAGCAGTTCGCCGGCGCCGGCCAGGGTCAGTTGGGCATGGCCGTGCTCAAGGTGGCCGGCGGCCTGGCGCAACGCCTCCAGATGGCGACGACGGGCGCTGAAACTGCTTTCGGCGGTCTGCTCGTAACCCATGCAGGATTTCAGGTGGTCGCGCAGCAGGTCCAGGCCGGCGCTGGATTTGGCCGACAGGCTGAGGGTGATATGTCCGTCATTGCAGGCTTCAAGGCCCACCGCTTCCCCCGACAGATCGGCCTTGTTGCGGATCAGGGTGACCCTGGCCGGGTCCGGTCGCTGATCGAGAAACTCCGGCCACAGGGCGAAGGGATCGGCGGCTTCGGGGGCCGTGGCATCCACCACCAGCAGAATGCGGTCGGCTTCGCCAATGGCCTTGAGGGCGCGCTCCACGCCGATACGTTCCACCTGGTCCTGGGTATCGCGCAGGCCGGCGGTATCGACCACATGCAGGGGCATGCCGTCGATATGGATATGTTCGCGCAGGATATCCCGGGTGGTGCCGGCGATATCGGTGACGATGGCGGCCTCACGCCCGGCCAGGGCGTTGAGCAGGCTGGACTTGCCGGCATTCGGCCGTCCGGCGATCACCACGGTCATGCCATCGCGCAGCAGGGCGCCCTGACCGGCCTCGCGCAGCACGGCGGCCAGGTCGGCACGCACGCCATCGAGCAGGTTCAGCACATGGCCATCGGCGAGAAAGTCGATCTCTTCCTCGGGAAAATCGATGGCGGCCTCCACATAGATGCGCAGGTTGATCAGGCGTTCGGTCAGGCCGTGCACGCGGCGGGAGAACTCCCCCTGCAATGAGCGCAGGGCATTGCGCGCGGCCTGTTCGGAGCTGGCTTCGATCAGGTCGGCAATGGCCTCGGCCTGGGCCAGGTCGAGCTTGTCGTTGAGGAAGGCGCGTTCGCTGAACTCCCCGGGACGGGCCAGGCGTGCGCCCAGTTGCAGGCAGCGCCGCAGCAGCAGATCCAGCACCACCGGGCCACCATGGCCCTGCAATTCCAGGACATCCTCGCCGGTAAAGGAGTTTGGCCCCGGGAAATACAGGGCCAGCCCCTCATCCAGCACCTGCTCGGCTTCGCTGAAGAAGGGGCCGTAATGGGCGTAGCGTGGTTTCAGCTCGCGCTGGCAGATGGCCCGGGCCAGCGCACCGGCCAGGGGGCCGGAAACCCGCACTATGCCCACACCGCCACGCCCCTGGGCGGTGGCGACGGCGGCAATGGTTTCGGTAACGCTGGACATAGGGTTCTCCCGATAGCAAAACGCCCCTGAAAAGGGGCGTTTGTTACAGCTTAGAAGTCATTGCAACTCAGGCGCTGGCGGCCTTGGCTGCCGCTTCGATCTTGCGCGTAATGTACCACTGCTGGGCGATGGACAGGATGTTGTTGACCACCCAGTACAGCACCAGACCCGCCGGGAACCACAGGAAGAAGAAGGTGAAGATGATCGGCATCATCTTCAACACACGGGCCTGCATGGGGTCCGGCGGCGTCGGGTTGAGCTGCTGCTGGATAAACATGGTGGCGCCCATGATGATCGGCAGGATGAAGTAGGGGTCCTTGATCGCCAGGTCGGTGATCCACAGCAGCCAGGGCGCCTGGCGCATTTCCACGGACTCCAGCAATACCCAGTAGAGGGCCAGGAACACTGGCATCTGCACCAGGATCGGCAGGCAGCCGCCCAGGGGATTGATCTTCTCCTTCTTGTACAGCTCCATCATGGCCTGGGACATCTTCTGCCGATCGTCGCCATGCTGCTCTTTCAGCTGGGCCAGCTTGGGGGCCACGGCGCGCATGCGGGCCATGGACTTGTAGCTGGCAGCCGACAGCGGGAAGAAGATCAGCTTGATGATGATGGTCAGGACGATGATCGACCAGCCCCAGTTGCCGAGCAGGCCGTGGATCACTTCCAGCAGCCAGAAGATCGGCTGGGCGAGGAACCACAGGAAGCCGTAGTCGACGGTCAGCTCAAGACCCGGCGACAGGGTTTTCAGATGGCCCTGAAGCTTCGGCCCGGCATAGAGAATGGCGCTGGTTTCGGCTTGAGCGCCGGCAGCAACCTGAATGGCCGGGCCGGTAAAGCCGATGATGTAGTTGCCTTGGCTATCCTTGCGGGTCTGTACCTGGTTGGTGCTGTCCTTGCTGGGAATCCAGGCAGTAACGAAGTAGTGCTGCAGCCAGGCAACCCAGCCTCCTTGAACGCTTGCTTTGAAGGATTGCTTGTCGATATCGCTCATCGACACTTTCTTGTACGGCTCATCCGCAGTCCACAGCGCGCCGCCCAGGTAGGTAGCGGTACCGGTGGCGGTGGTGGAGGACGGGTCGCCGCTGGCATCGCGCTTGAGCTGGGCGAACATATTGCCGCTCCAGGTCTGTCCGCTCTGGTTATCGATCAGGTAGCTGATGGTGACCTGATAAGCCGCCGGGTTCACGCAACCGGTCTTCTTCTGCTCCTGCTCGCGGGCCGAGCATGCAGGGTTGAGGCCGCGGACAAAGGCAAAGCGCTTGATGTAGTTGACCCCATCTTCGCTCAGGGTCAGGTCCACAGTCAGGCTGTCCTGACCTTCGGCCAGCTGATAGCTCTGCTGCGCGCTGGCCCACAGGGCACGGCCGCTGGACTTGTCCGGGGCATTCAGGCCGATCAGGCCGCTTTGCGCCAGGTAGGTGCGCTCGCCACCGTTGTCGAACAGCTGGAAGGGTACGTCCGGGCGATCCTGACGACGCGGGTACTGCGGCAGGCGCAGTTGCACCACATCACCGCCGCGCGGGTCGATGGCCAGGTCCAGCACGTCGGTGCTGACGCGGATCAGCGCATCGCTGACCACCGCTGCCGGTACGCTGGCAGCGCTGGGTTCAACCACGGCACTGGGGATATCGTCAGCGCCGCTGTCGGTGCCGGGGATGCTGTCCGCCAGGGCGGGCAGGGTGACACTGGCTGACTGCGCCTGTTCCGGCAGCGCCGCTTGCCCATAATCCTGATTCCATTGCAGGACCATCAGGTAGGACACGACTGCCAGGGCGACGATCAGGATCGAACGTTGAATATCCATGATTATTCGGCCATCGAAGAGGAACGGGAGGATTGCACGGGTGGAACCGGATCGTAACCGCCGGGATTCCACGGATGACAGCGACCCAGCCGACGCACGGTCAGCCAGCCGCCGCGCAGGACACCATGTTGTTCAATGGCCTCGAGCGCGTAGCAGGAACAGCTTGGATAGAAGCGACAGTGATTGGCCATCAAGGGGCTGATGGCGTAGCGGTAGAACTGGATGGGCAGCAGGGCCAGTTTACGCATCGGGACTATCGCTTACCCCGTCAGGGGCAGTGGCTGCGGGCGTGACCTTGCTGCGGGCCAGGCGTTTCCAGAGTTTGCCGAACTGATAGGCCAGCTCGGCGTTTTCCAGATCGCCCAGGCCCTTGCGCGCCACCACGACAATATCCCAGCCGGCCAGGATTTCCTGGTTATGACGAAAGGATTCGCGGATCTGGCGTTTCAGGCGATTACGTTCAACGGCGAGCTTGACGCTCTTCTTGCCGATCACCAGACCCAGACGGGGATGATCGAGCTCGTTGTAACGTGCCAGCAGCAGGACATTCTTGCCCGGAGCTTTACCGCTGGGGGAGTCGAAGACTGCCTTGAATTGCCGGGGGGTTAGCAGACGCTTTTCCCGACTGAAGTCTCGACTCACCACAAGAACGGAATTTAGACGGTCAGACGCTTACGGCCCTTGGCGCGGCGACGCGACAGGACAGCACGGCCGTTCTTGGTGGCCATACGGGCACGGAAGCCGTGGGTGCGAGCGCGTTTGATGGTGCTGGGTTGGAAAGTACGTTTCATGGTGCGGTACCTGGGTGGTCGACTACGGGCCGGAATGGCCCCCGTTTTTAAGAGACCGGCAATTCTAGAGAAACCCGCGGGTCAGGTCAATTTCCAACCAGTGCTTTTCCTGAATAAAGAAATATAAAGAAGAGAATATTTAAAGATGTTTAGTAGCGTTTAAAGCTATTAGCTAGGCCCATGGCTGTGCATAAGTAGCTGCAGCTCCTGAGTGGCAAGGCCTTGAGCGGCTGGAAAGCTTGTCGAAAAGCTCTGTGTCAGCTGTGCACCTGGGCGGTACAAGCTGGGTATGGTTGGCCATTTTATTCACAGGCGGCTTTTCCCCAGGTTGGCGCACAGGCTTATGAGCAGGGTTCAGGCGGCGTTATCCACAGGCTTTATCGCATCCTGACGGTTTGCCAGGTGAATCAATAAGGCATTGATTTTCCTTGGCTGCATCGGGTTTTACATGTGGATAACTGGCCTGCCGGGGACTACAATGGCGGCTTGTTTTTGCCTCACCGCCTTGCCATTAGGGGACGCCTTGTGTCTGTGGAACTTTGGCAGCAGTGCGTGGAACTTCTACGCGACGAACTGCCTGCCCAGCAATTCAACACCTGGATCCGACCGCTGCAGGTCGAAGCTGAAGGCGATGAGCTGCGTGTCTATGCGCCCAACCGCTTTGTGCTCGATTGGGTCAACGAAAAATACCTGACCCGCCTGATGGAGCTGCTTGGCGAGCGTGCCAATGGTCTGGTCCCTGCCCTTTCCTTATTAATAGGTAGCAAGCGCAGTGCCGCCGCCCGCGCCGTTGCGCCCAGCGCTGCAGCGCCAGTGACCAGCCCGGCACCTGCCAGCCAGCCACAGTCAGCCACGGACAGTTTTGCCAGCGCCCAGGTACAGGTCGCGCCGGCCAGCAGCCCGGTACAGCAGCCCGTGCGCAGTGAGCGCACGGTGCAGGTGGAAGGTGCGCTCAAGCACACCAGCTACCTGAATCGCACCTTTACCTTCGACAACTTCGTCGAGGGCAAGTCCAACCAGCTGGCTCGCGCTGCGGCCTGGCAGGTGGCGGACAACCCCAAGCACGGTTACAACCCGCTGTTCCTTTATGGCGGTGTGGGCTTGGGCAAGACCCACCTGATGCATGCGGTGGGTAATCACCTGCTGGCCAAGAACCCCAACGCCAAGGTGGTCTATCTGCATTCCGAGCGCTTCGTCGCCGACATGGTCAAGGCGTTACAGCTCAATGCAATCAACGAATTCAAGCGTTTCTACCGCTCGGTGGACGCGCTGCTGATCGACGATATCCAGTTCTTTGCCAAGAAGGAGCGCTCCCAGGAGGAGTTCTTCCACACCTTCAATGCCCTGCTTGAAGGCGGCCAGCAGGTGATTCTCACCAGCGACCGTTATCCCAAGGAAATCGAAGGCCTGGAAGAGCGCCTGAAGTCGCGCTTCGGCTGGGGTCTGACCGTGGCGGTGGAGCCGCCGGAGCTGGAAACCCGGGTGGCGATCCTGATGAAAAAGGCCGACCAGGCCAAGGTCGATCTGCCCCACGATGCAGCCTTCTTTATTGCCCAGCGCATCCGTTCCAACGTGCGGGAGCTGGAGGGCGCGCTGAAGCGGGTGATCGCTCACTCGCACTTTATGGGGCGCGATATCACCATCGAGCTGATTCGCGAATCGCTCAAGGACCTGCTGGCCCTGCAGGACAAGCTGGTCAGCATCGACAATATCCAGCGCACCACCGCCGAGTACTACAAGATCAAGATTGCCGATCTGCTCTCCAAGCGGCGCTCCCGCTCCGTGGCGCGGCCGCGGCAGGTGGCCATGGCGCTGTCCAAGGAGCTGACCAATCACAGCCTGCCGGAAATCGGCGATGCCTTCGGCGGCCGCGATCACACCACGGTATTGCATGCATGCCGTAAGATTGCTGAACTTAGGGAATCCGACGCGGACATCCGCGAGGATTACAAGAATTTGCTGCGCACGCTGACTACTTAACCCGCGACTCCACTAGGCAAGGGACTAGACCATGCATTTCACCATTCAACGCGAAGCCCTGTTGAAACCTCTGCAACTGGTCGCTGGTGTCGTAGAACGACGCCAGACCCTGCCAGTGCTTTCCAACGTGCTGCTGGTGGTCGAAGGTCAGCAGTTGTCGCTGACCGGCACCGACCTGGAAGTCGAGCTGGTCGGCCGTGTGACCCTGGAGGAGCCGGCTGAGCCGGGCGAGATCACCGTGCCCGCGCGCAAGCTGATGGACATTTGCAAAAGCCTGCCGTCCGATGCCCTGATCGATATTCGCATCGACGAGCAAAAGCTGCTGGTCAAGGCCGGGCGTAGCCGCTTTACCCTGTCCACCCTACCGGCCAATGATTTCCCCACCGTCGAAGAAGGCCCCGGCTCGCTGACCTTCAACCTGGTGCAGAGCAAGGTGCGGCGCCTGATCGAGCGCACCAGCTTCGCCATGGCCCAGCAGGATGTGCGCTACTACCTCAACGGTATGCTGCTGGAAGTACAGAGCGGCTTGCTGCGCGCCGTGGCTACCGATGGTCATCGTCTGGCCATGTGTTCCATGGAGGCGGCCATTGAACAGGACGGCAAGCATCAGGTGATCGTGCCGCGCAAAGGCATTCTCGAACTGGCACGCCTGCTCACCGAGCAGGACGGCAGCGTCAGCATCGTCCTCGGCCAGCACCATATCCGTGCCACCACCGGTGAGTTCACCTTTACCTCCAAGCTGGTCGACGGCAAGTTCCCCGACTACGAGCGCGTGTTGCCCCGCGGTGGCGACAAGCTGGTGGTCGCCGACCGTCAGGGTCTGCGTGAAGCCTTTAGCCGTACCGCCATTCTGTCCAACGAGAAATACCGCGGTATTCGTCTGCAGCTTGAGTCCGGTCTTCTGAAGATCCAGGCCAACAACCCGGAGCAGGAAGAAGCCGAAGAAGAAATCGTGGTGGACTACAACGGCAGCGCCCTGGAAATCGGCTTCAACGTCAGCTACCTGCTCGACGTGCTGAGCGTGATGACCACCGATCAGGTACGCCTGATCCTCTCCGATGCCAACAGCAGTGCTCTGGTGCAGGAAGCGGACAACGACGACTCCTCTTATGTTGTTATGCCGATGCGCCTCTAACTGTTACCGCTAAATGTCCCTGACCCGCTTTACCGTCACCGCGGTGCGCAACCTGCACCCGGTGACGCTCTCCCCCTCCCCGCGTATCAATATCCTTTCCGGCGACAACGGCAGCGGCAAGACCAGCCTCCTCGAAGCCATCCATCTGCTTGGCCTGGCGCGCTCCTTTCGTAGCACCCGCCTGCTACCCGTCATCCAGTACGAGCAACTGGCCTGCACCATCTTTGGCCAGGTGCAGTTGGCCGATGGCCGGCAAAGCAATCTGGGAATTTCCCGGGATCGCCAGGGTGAATTTCAGATTCGTATCGACGGGCAGAATGCTCGTAGCGCTGCCCAGTTGGCCGAAACCCTGCCTCTGCAACTGATCAACCCGGACAGTTTTCGCCTACTGGAGGGGGCGCCGAAGATTCGTCGGCAGTTCCTCGACTGGGGCGTGTTCCACGTGGAACCTCGCTTTATGCCGGCCTGGCAGCGCCTGCAGAAGGCCCTGCGCCAGCGGAACTCATGGCTGCGCCGTGGTACACTTGACGCCGCTTCACAGGCGGCCTGGGACCGTGAGTTGTGCCTGGCCAGCGACGAGATTGATGCCTATAGACGGGCCTATATTCAGGCCCTCAAGCCGGTCTTTGAACGCACCCTGGGAGAGCTGCTGGAGCTCGAAGGTTTGACCCTCAGTTACTACCGTGGCTGGGATAAGGAACGTGAGCTGAGTGAAGTGCTCAGCGGCAACCTGAGTCGCGACCAGCAGTTGGGGCATACCCAATCGGGGCCCCAGCGCGCCGATTTGCGGCTGCGCCTCGGCGCCCATAATGCCGCGGAGATTCTGTCCCGCGGCCAGCAGAAATTAGTTGTGTGTGCCCTGCGCATTGCCCAGGGCCATCTGGTTAACCAGGCCAAGCGCGGCCAATGCATCTATCTGGTGGATGACCTGCCGTCAGAACTGGATGAACAGCACCGTCGCGCCTTGTGCCGACTGTTGGAAGATTTGCACTGCCAGGTGTTTATCACCTGTGTAGACCATGAATTGTTGAGGGACGGCTGGCGCACGGATACGCCAGTGGCCATGTTCCACGTGGAACATGGTTGTATCACCCAGACCCACGACCACCGGGAGTGAAGGCATGAGCGAAAACCAAACGTACGACTCCAATAACATTAAGGTCCTCAAGGGCCTGGATGCCGTACGCAAGCGGCCTGGCATGTACATCGGCGATACCGACGATGGCAGCGGTCTGCATCACATGGTCTTCGAGGTGGTCGACAACTCGATTGACGAAGCCCTGGCCGGGCATTGCAGCGAGATCGTCATCACCATTCATCCGGATGAGTCGATCAGCGTGCGTGACAACGGCCGTGGCATTCCGGTGGACATCCACAAGGATGAAGGCGTTTCCGCTGCAGAAGTGATCATGACCGTGTTGCACGCCGGCGGTAAGTTCGACGACAACAGCTACAAGGTCTCCGGTGGTCTCCACGGTGTGGGTGTGTCCGTGGTTAACGCCCTGTCCAAGGAGCTGATCCTGACTATCCGCCGTGGCGGCAAGATCTGGGAGCAAACCTATGTGCATGGCGTCCCCCAGGCCCCTCTGGCTGCCGTGGGCGATACCGAAGGCACCGGCACGCAGATCCACTTCAAACCCTCGGAAGAGACCTTCGCCAATATCCATTTCAGCTGGGACATTCTGGCCAAGCGTCTGCGTGAACTGTCGTTCCTTAACTCCGGGGTCGGCATCCTGCTCAAGGATGAACGCAGCGGCAAGGAAGAACTGTTCAAGTACGAAGGTGGTCTGCGCGCCTTCGTCGAGTACCTCAACCACAACAAGAACACCGTCAACCAGGTGTTCCACTTCAATGTGCAGCGTGATGATGGCGTTGGCGTAGAGGTGGCCTTGCAGTGGAACGACAGCTTCAACGAGAGCCTGCTGTGCTTCACCAACAACATTCCCCAGCGCGACGGTGGCACCCACCTGGCCGGTTTCCGCTCGGCCCTGACCCGTAACCTGAACGCCTATATCGAGCAGGAAGGCCTGGCCAAGAAGTTCAAGGTGGCCACCACCGGGGACGATGCCCGCGAAGGCCTGACCGCGATCATCTCGGTCAAGGTACCGGATCCCAAGTTCAGCTCGCAGACCAAGGACAAGCTGGTTTCCAGTGAAGTGAAAACTGCGGTGGAACAGGAAATGGGCAAGTACTTTGCCGACTTCCTGCTGGAAAACCCCAACGAAGCCAAGGCCGTGGTCGGCAAGATGATCGACGCCGCCCGCGCCCGTGAAGCAGCGCGCAAGGCCCGGGAAATGACTCGGCGCAAGGGTGCGCTGGATATCGCCGGGCTGCCGGGCAAACTGGCCGACTGCCAGGAGAAGGACCCTGCCCTTTCCGAACTCTACATAGTGGAGGGTGACTCCGCGGGCGGTTCTGCCAAGCAGGGCCGTAACCGCAAGACCCAGGCCATCCTGCCGCTCAAGGGCAAGATCCTCAACGTCGAGAAAGCCCGCTTCGACAAGATGCTCTCCTCCCAGGAAGTCGGCACCCTGATTACCGCCCTGGGCTGTGGTATCGGTCGCGAGGAATACAACATCGACAAGCTGCGTTACCACAACATCATCATCATGACCGATGCCGACGTCGACGGTTCGCACATCCGCACCCTGCTGCTGACCTTCTTCTTCCGCCAGCTGCCGGAGCTGATCGAGCGCGGCTACATCTATATCGCCCAGCCGCCGCTGTACAAGGTCAAGAAAGGCAAGCAGGAGCAGTACATCAAGGACGACGAGGCCATGGATGAATACATGACCCAGTCGGCCCTGGAAGACGCCAGCCTGCACGTTAATGAAAGTGCCCCCGGCCTGGCTGGTGAGGCGCTGGAGCGCCTGGTCAACGATTACCGCACGGTGATGAAGACCCTCAATCGCCTGTCGCGCCTGTACCCCATCGAGCTCACCGAGCACTTTGTCTATCTGCCGCGGGTGGAGCTGGACCAGCTGGCCGACCAGGCGCAGATGCAGACCTGGCTGGGCAAGCTCGACGAGCGCCTCAAGGGCATGGAAAAGTCCGGTCTGGTGTACAAGACCAGCCTGCACGAAGACCAGGAGCGCCACCTCTGGTTGCCCCAGGTGGAACTGGTTTCCCATGGAGTTTCCAGCTACATCATCTTCAACCGCGACTTCTTCGCCAGCAACGACTACAAGACCGTCACCGCCCTGGGCGACCAGCTGAACAATCTGCTGGAAGAAGGTGCCTATGTGCAGCGTGGTGAGCGCAAGAAGCCGGTCAGCACCTTCAAGGATGCACTGGCCTGGCTGATGACCGAAAGCACCAAGCGCCACAGCATTCAGCGCTACAAGGGGCTGGGCGAAATGAACCCGGACCAGCTGTGGGAAACCACCATGGACCCGGACGTGCGCCGCATGCTCAAGGTGCGCATCGAAGACGCCATCGCCGCCGACCAGATCTTCAACACCCTGATGGGCGATGCAGTAGAGCCCCGTAGGGACTTTATCGAGACCAACGCCTTGGCGGTGTCCAACCTGGATTTCTAATCTGGTGTCGACGGGCAGGTTAATTGGCATGATTTAACGAGTTATTGTCATGACAATTTCTGTCACTACCCCGGCCTAGCGCCGGGGTTTTTCTTTGTAGATCAGGCATTTGGACATAGCCACACAGTCCCGCATAGGTGTGCTGTGTAGTGAAGCTACAAGGAATAGGCGAAAAATCTCGTTTTGGCGTGGGCGAATTCTGGGAGATTCGGCGGGACGGCTAGAGCGCTTCAATTCATGCCAATCAAAATAGCATCGCTCATCAGCAGTCATTCTGAGGGACATGCTTGCGGCTTTATTAAAACGAACTGCAAGATGATGTGCCTGCCACCCTGCCACCCTGCCACCCTGCTGTAGGCGTTTCGGCCAGAGGTTGCGGCGGATCGGTCAAAGATGACTCGCGCCAGGTTGTGGAGGAGCAGCTGAACAAACTCATCATCTGGATGGCCAAGCGGGCCCTGAGCGTCTTGGAGTTCCGCGAAGAGTGCGCACGCGTGGAGGAGCTAAAGCAGGCTCAGCGACTTGAGGCGTTGGCACAAAAAGCCAGGCAGGATGCAGAGAAGGAGAAGCCGGAGGGCCTCAAGATGGCCACGCTTCTCTCTGGCAGCAAGCTCTGGCGATTCGGTCTTATCTATTGGCCATGGAAAACCGGGCGGCTGGCGGCATCGGATTGAATGATGAGCAACGCGCATATTTGCTTTGAGCACGGGCCAAGGCAGGCCAATTGGCTGGATCCATTAGTTGATTCGCCGGATGCCATCTTGGATCAGGTAATCCGGGTGCCCTATTGATCGAGCGGATACCAAGGGAGTCGACGCTAGGCGTTGGCTGGTTGCGCTGCAATTAGGGCTCGGAGGAAAGTCACCGGTATCAATGTTTGTAACGGAAATTGAGGGTAAAGCGGTTCTTTGCTTGCTGGTACGCCTCGAACACGCATTGTTGCTTAAGCTTATAATCCGAGGCTCTTTTTCAGAGCCTCCCAGGCCAAGTCAGGCCCGTAACGTTTTACCGTGTCCAGGACTTTTCCGAAGGATCGAAGCTCGTCTTCAGCATAGGGCAGATAAAGGCTCCCTCCGGTCTTGAAGGTGAAATGCTGACTCAGATGCTCTAGCAAATCAGTGAGGTGCTGGGAAGGTTTTCCCACGCTATGGAACTGCACGTAATCGACCAGCGCAATGCTTGCCAGTTGGGTTCCATCGATGTCGCTGGTGCGTTGGCTGTCGCCTTGCCACCAGACGGTGATCCAGTGATTGTCGAGGCTTTCGTCGATGTCCAGTTGCGGTAGCAACAGTGTTCCGTCGCGCAGCGAGCGGGTGCACCATAGCTGATTGACCTGCTCTTGCTGATAAAGTGGCATCAAACTACCGATAAAGTCGACGTATCGTTGGCTCGACTGATCCATAAGCAGCGGCTCCTTGCTGAAAAATAGGTATTCGTTCATTTGCTTCATCGCCAGCAGCACTGAAGCGAGGTGACCCCGCGACTTCCTGCCACGTGTAAGCATAAATCTATCAAGGTTTCACCCAAAAAACGTACACTCACCGCTTGTCGCCTGGATTTATGGGACTATCCTAATCCCCTGATGAAAGTTTAAATTGGGCGCGGGTGGCTGTAGAATGCTGCCCACTTTTGACAGTCAATGACCATGGGTGCCGCCGAGATGAAGAGAACTGAAGAGGCGAACGTGCAGCAATCTGCAAAGGTTGCAAAAAGCAGCACGGATCAGCACTCGAATGTAATCGGCTTTGCGCAATACAAGGAGAGGCAGGCAGTCGAAGAGTATCGAAGAGCGCTTCAGGTTGTGGTAGCGAACGCTCAGAAGGCCGACTGGTAACCCTGATAGATTTTTCCCACGCTTCAAGGATCTGAAGATGTCTGCCACGGCTCCCAAGGAACGACCCGCTGCACATGGCGATGCCCAATCGTCTTCGATGACTATCCGCCAAAGAATCGAAGGTCGGCGAGCCGATGAAATTATCATCGCGTTTTGCGGCCCGGTTGGCTGCAACCTTGCGGATGTTATCCGTTCCACCCGTACTCAGTTTGAAGAGTATGGGTATGTTACTGAACATATAAAAGTCAGCGATATTATTCGAGCCCACTTCAGGACGCACGGACTTCCAGCAGAGCTGGCTGAGCTATCGCTTGAAGTTTCGTCAGGTAAGGAGCGTTACACCACCCTTCAAGATCTTGGGAACGAGCTTAGAAGGAAATTTGACCCACCAATTCTTGCAGCTTTAGCAATGCAGGACATTGCGGTTAAACGCACAATTGCTAAAGGCCAAGAGTCCAAAGCGCCTAAGACCGTTTACATTATCGACCAGCTCAAACATCCAGAAGAGGTTGAGCTCTTTAAGCTGGTATACGGTGATATTTTTTATCTGATTGGTGTGCTCAGCCCGGAAAAGACCCGCTTTAACTATCTAACGCGCACCGAAAGAATCCCTAAACACGAAGCGCAGTATTTGATAGATCGTGACCGGAACGAATTGAATGCTGCGCATGGCCAAAAGCTAGAAAAAACGCTTCAGTGCGCTGATTATTTTATTCGTAACAATCAGGACTCGGTCTCTAATTTAGCTGCTCCTTGCCAACGTTTCGCTGCACTGGTGCATGGAAAAAACGGCATTACTCCGACTACCGATGAGTCGGGAATGTACGCTGCTTACTCCGCGTCATTGAAATCTGCTTGTCTGAGTAGGCAAGTCGGAGCTGCCATTCTCAACAAGGAAGGAAATGTTATTTCCCTTGGTTGGAATGATGTACCGAAATTCGGTGGTGGCCTCTATACCTCAGATGTTTCAAATGATCAGCGATGCATATATCACGGTGCCAAGTGTTACAACGACATCCATAAGTCTCGTCTCATTGAAGATATTGTAAGTATTGTCAGTGCAAAAGTTACCGTCACTGAAGAGACTAAAGAGGAGCTAGCTCGGCTTATCCAGAAGGAGACGAGAGCTGGTTCGATCATTGAATTTTCACGTGCAATACACGCTGAAATGGAAGCAATTATTGGCCTGGCACGATCTCAGGGTAATTCCACAGACTCATGCGTGCTATATACCACAACGTTCCCCTGCCATAACTGCGCACGGCACATTATTGCAGCAGGGATCAAACGCGTGGTTTATATCGAGCCGTATGAGAAAAGCCTTGCGCTAGATTTGCATGAAGACGCAATCACGACTGATGCATGGACGCCCGATAAAACTCTATTCGAGACGTTTGCCGGTGTTCCACCTAGTAAATATGCAGCTTTCTTCATGGCGAAGGGCGATAAAAAGAATAGTGCTGGTCAAGCTGTAGATATCATCAAGACAGATGCTCGGCATATTGGGACTCAGTACCTTGATCCTTATCAAACAATCGAAGGAAAGGTTGTTCTAGATTTGCAGAGCAAGGTCGGAGAGCCTAACCCTACGCTCTCTTCAGCCTCCCAGTCTGTCTCAACAAGCGCACAGCTTTCGATAGCACCAGCAAATGGCCCCCAGCCACCACTTCCAAGAACCATTCCTGCTTCAGCCCCGCCACCAGCGGCGGCGCCTGGGTCGGTAGATCCAGACCCAGATCACGATCCGAGTGCAGCCTAACAACTCCTTTAGGTGATTTAAGCATGTTGCGTGCTTACGGAATTTTTTACGGAGATCAGGGAATAACTGATGACAGTATGACAAGGGGGCAATTCAGACCGCTTCCGCGCCAGGGGTTGGTTATTACTGTTTGTAGTGCCCTCCTGCGGGGGCTTACGGAAAATGCCATTTATTCCGGTCATTTCGACGAAAAATGCCACTTTATCTGGCTCAATCATGCCAATAATGGCGCCTATTTTTAACGTAAGTCATTGATTTTTATAGAGGGGTGAATGCCACGTTTATCGCCCGTCGACATCTGGTGTCGACGGACAGGTTAATTGGCATGGTTTAGCGAGTTATTGGCATGCCAAAATCAGCCACTACCCCGGCCTAGCGCCGGGGTTTTTCTTTAAGGCACGATAAATGGTGATGATTGATCAGCATTAGGTAATAGGGTTGATCAAGTAGTTGCCAAGAAACTGCAAGACTGGCACTGTAATTACAAATGTCATTACAGGTGTCTGTCGCCATGGCTTCCATCAATATCCGCATCGACGACGAGCTTAAAGTCCGCGCTTACCGTGAGCTGGAAAAGCTTGGAGTCACCCCTTCTGAGTTGATGCGCCAGGCCTTGCAGTATGTGGCCGAGCGCGGACAGCTGCCATTTCGTCCAGTACTGATGACCGAGGAAGATGAGGCCTTGATCGCCACAGTGCGCGAACGCCTTGCAGCGCCCCAGCGCGTAAAGGTTGCGCTGGATGACCTATAGCCTCGAATTCGATGCACGGGCACTGAAGGAGTGGCACAAGCTGGGGGATACCGTCCGAGCAGCTCAAGAAAAAGCTCGCGGAGGTGTTGGTCAACCCGCGTGTCGAGGCGAATCGCCTTCACTCGCTACCCGACTGCTACAAGATCAAGCTGCGCAGCAGTGGTTATCGCCTGGTCTATCAGGTGATCGACCATGAGGTAGTGTGTTTGTCGTCGCGGTGGATCGACGTGACCGTGAGCAGGCTTACCGCAAGGACGCTGAGCGACTCAAATAGACGGCTGCAAACCGTTTGTCCTAATACTGAAGATCTTTGCGGCAAGCGTCAGAGAGGCTTTTATCCCTTCTCCAAGGGTTCTTATTGAAAGGTTGTCGCTGCAGATCGCCTTATCGCCCGACGACACCAACAGCAGATATAAAAAAACCGGCTTTAAAGCCGGTTTTTTTATGGAGGTGAAAAATACTTATGCACCAATGGAGTATTTTTTCTCTCTAGGTAAAAGCTATATAAATCAGCAGACTGCAAGCTGTAATGGCACTCTGCTGGTATTTGACGCACAGCTTATCCACAGATCGGGTCAGACCGTTTCAGTGGCTTCGCAGGGCACGCTGTCGGCGTTCAGGGAACCGATTTCCCGTTGCGCCTGGCTGACCCATTCGAAGGCGCGGTCATTGAGCTCGGCGATGGCACGGGGGCCTTCGCCCTGGGCGTGCATCAGCGGGCCGATCACCACCTGGATGGTGCCGGGGGTCTTGCTCCAGCCCTGCTTGGGCCAGAAGTGCCCGGCATTGTGGGCAATCGGCAGTACCGGCAGGTTGGCGTTGACTGCCAGGGCAGCACCGCCGCGGCTGAACTTGCCGATCTGGCCCGGGGGAATGCGTGTGCCCTCCGGGAAGATCAGCACCCAGGCACCCTGCCCCAGGCGTTCATGGCCCTGCTTGGCCAGCTGCTTGAGGGCGGCCTTGGGGTTGCTGCGGTCGATGGCGATGGGCTTGAGCATGGCCATGGCCCAGCCGAAGAACGGCACGTACAGCAGCTCGCGCTTGACCACCTGGCTAAGCGGCTCGAACAGGGCGGAGAGGAAGAAGGTTTCCCAGGTGCTCTGGTGCTTGGCCAGCACGACACAGGGCTGCTCGGGGATGTTCTCCAGGCCTTTGATTTCATAGTTGATGCCGACCAGTACCTTGGCCAGCCATACGGCGCAGCGGCACCAGTTCTGGATCACGAAGCGGTAACGGGCGCGAAAGGACAGGAAGGGCGCCACGCAGACGCTGATGATGCACCAGACAAAGGCGCTGGAGGCGAGAAGGAAGTAGAAAAGAACGGTTCTGAAGGCCTGCACTGTCGACATGGGAGGATTTACCGTCGCAGGCCTTGGCCTGCTTTATAAGTGGAGGAGCCGGTCGGCGACTGCCGCCAGATCATCGAATACCAGGGTGCCCGCTGGCAATGGTTTGGCCAGGGTTCGTTCGCCCTTGCCGGTCTTTACCAGAACCGGCTGACAATCGACGAGTTGCGCCGCGTTCAGGTCACCGCTGCTGTCGCCGACGAACCAGACGCCCTTGAGCGCGACGCCATAGTACGCCGCTATCTGCTCCAGCATGCCGGGGCTGGGCTTGCGGCAGCTGCAGCCGTCATCCGGGCCGTGGGGGCAGTGGACGATCAGGCCGAGTTCACCGCCCTGCTCCGCCACCAGTTCGCGCAGGCGCGCGTGCATGGCCTGCAGGGTGGCTTCGTCGTAGTAGCCGCGGGCCAGGCCGGACTGGTTGGTGGCCACGGCCACGGTCCAGCCGGCTTTGGACAGGCGAGCGATGGCCTCGATGGCCCCGGGAATGGGAATCCACTCGTCGAGGGATTTGATATAGGCGTCGGAGTCATGGTTGATGACCCCATCGCGGTCGAGAATCAGCAGTTTCATAGGTCTACCGATCACTGGGGTGCCCAGCTCTTCGTCAGGTTATGCCATGCGGGCTGCAGCAGGTGGATAAGGCTGCGCCGTTATCCACCCTACGCCGTTCACTGGGCGTAAGGTGGACAGGCTGAAGGATCAACCGAGTACCGAGATATCCGCCACACCAAGGAACAGGCCACGCAGCTTGGCCAGCAGGGCGTAGCGGTTGGCGCGCACACTGGCGTCTTCGGCGTTGACCAGCACGGCCTCGAAGAAGGCATCCACCGGCTCGCGCAGGTTGGCCAGCTGGCTCAGGGCCAGGTTGTACTGGCGCGCCGCGGCCAGGGGCTGCACGGCATGCTCGGCCTGCTGGATGGCGGCATTCAGGGCGAACTCGCTGGGGTTGTCGAAGTAGTGGGCCTCGACACTGGCAGCCACCTGCCCTTCGGCCTTGGCCAGGATATTCGACACGCGCTTGTTGGCGGCGGCCAGGGCTTCGGCTTGCGGCAGGCTGCGGAAGGCCTGGACGGCCTGCACGCGCTGGTCGAAGTCCAGCGGCGAGGTCGGGCTGACCGCGCGCACGGCCTGGTACACGGCCACGTCCACGCCTTCGTCCTCGTAACGGGCGCGCAGGCGGTCGAAGATAAAGTCCAGCACCTGGGGCGCCAGGCCCTCGGCCTTGACCTTGCCGGCGAACTGCTCGATGGCGAAGGCAACGGCCTCGGCCAGGTCCAGATCCAGTTCCTTCTCGATCAGGATGCGCAGCACGCCCAGGGCCGCGCGGCGCAGGGCGTAGGGGTCCTTGGAGCCGGTGGGCAGCATGCCGATGCCGAAGATGCCGACCAGGGTGTCCAGCTTGTCGGCCAGGGCCACGGCGGCGCCGGTCAGGGTGCTGGGCAGCTCGGCGCCGGCACCGCGGGGCATATATTGCTCGTTGAGGGCCAGGGCCACGTCTTGCGGCTCGCCATCATTGAGGGCGTAGTAGTAGCCGGCGATGCCCTGCATTTCGGGGAACTCGCCGACCATCTCGCTGGCCAGGTCGCACTTGCACAGCAGGCCGGCGCGGGCGGCGCGCTGGGCGTCACCCTTGATGCGCTGGGCGATAAAGCCGGCCAGGGCGGAGACCCGCTGGGCTTTGTCAAACACCGAACCGAGCTGGGCCTGGAACACCACATTGGCCAGGCGCTGGTTGAAGCTTTCCAGCTTCTGCTTCTTGTCCTGCTTGAAGAAGAACTCGGCGTCGGTCAGGCGCGGGCGCACCACCTTCTCGTTGCCGGCCACGATCTGCGCTGGGTCCTTGGACTCGATATTGGCCACGGTGATAAAGCGCGGCAGCAGCTTGCCACCCGCATCCAGCAGGCAGAAGTACTTCTGGTTGTCCTGCATGGTGGTGATCAGGGCTTCCTGGGGCACCTGCAGGAAGCGCTCCTCGAAGGCGCAGACCAGCGGCACGGGCCACTCCACCAGGGCGCTGACTTCATCCAGCAGCGCTGGCGGGACGATGGCGCTGCCCTGCTCGGCGGCGGCCAGCTGCTCGACGCGGGCGGCGATCTGCGCGCGGCGTTCGGCAAAGTCGGCAATCACATAGGCGCTGCGCAGGTCCTCGGCGTAGCTGGCCGGGCTGCTGATGCGCACCTCATGGTTGGCGTGGAAACGATGGCCACGGGAAATGCGCCCGGCCCTCTGGGCGAGGATCTCGCAGTCGATCACCTCATCACCGAACAGCATCACCAGCCACTGGCTGGGGCGGACGAATTCGGTCTTGCGCGCACCCCAACGCATGCGCTTGGGGATCGGCAGTTCGTTCAGCGAGGTTTCGACTATGCCGGGCAGCAGGCCGGCGGCGGCCTGACCGGGGATATGCTGGCTGAACTTCAGCTTGGCGCCGCTGCGGTCGATATCGGCCAGGTCGACACCGCATTTCTTGGCGAAACCCAGCGCGGCCTGGGTGGGGTTGCCGTCCTTGTCGAAGGCGGCCTGCACGGGCGGGCCATCGAGGTTCTGGGTGCGATCCGGCTGCTGGCTGGCCAGCTGCTCGACCAGCACCGCCAGGCGCCGGGGGGCGGCGTAGTAGCGTGCGCCGCTGTAGCTCAGGCCGGCGCCTTTCAGGCCCTTCTCGATGCCGGCAAGGAAGGCTTCGCCCAGGGTCTTCAGGGCCTTGGGTGGCAGCTCTTCGGTGCCCAGCTCTACCAGAAAATCATGGGCGCTCATCAGTTGGCCTCCTTCAGGTTGTCGTCCGCCAGCAGGCCGGCTTCGTTCAGCTTGCCCAGCACCTCGTCGCGCAGCTCGGCGGTGGCCATGGGGAAGCCCAGGCGGGCGCGGGCCAGCAGGTAGCTCTGGGCGATATTACGGGCCAGGGTGCGCACGCGCAGGATGTACTGCTGACGGGCAGTGACCGAGATGGCGCGGCGCGCATCCAGCAGGTTGAAGGTGTGCGAGGCCTTGATCACCATCTCATAGGCCGGCAGCGGCAGCTGGGCGTCCATCAGGCGGTTGGCTTCGCCTTCGTAGAAGTCGAACAGCTCGAACAGCTTGTCGACGTTGGCGTGTTCGAAGTTGTAGGTGGACTGCTCCACTTCGTTCTGGTGGAACACGTCGCCATAGGTCACGGTGCCGAAGGGGCCGTCGGTCCAGATCAGGTCGTAGACCGAATCCACGCCCTGCAGGTACATGGCCAGGCGCTCCAGGCCGTAGGTGATCTCGCCGGTGACCGGGTAGCACTCCACCCCGCCGACCTGCTGGAAGTAGGTGAACTGGGTGACTTCCATACCGTTGAGCCAGACTTCCCAGCCCAGGCCCCAGGCGCCCAGGGTCGGCGATTCCCAGTTGTCCTCGACAAAGCGGATATCGTGCACGCTGGTGTCCACGCCGATCCGGCGCAGGGACTCCAGGTACAGGTCCTGGATATTTTCTGGGTTGGGTTTGAGTACCACCTGGAACTGGTAGTAGTGCTGCAGGCGGTTGGGGTTCTCGCCATAGCGGCCGTCGGCAGGACGACGGGACGGCTGCACATAGGCGGCGTTCCAGGTCTCGGGGCCGATGGCACGCAGGAAGGTGGCGGTGTGGAAGGTGCCCGCACCCATTTCCATATCGTAGGGCTGCAGTACCACGCAGCCCTGCTCAGCCCAGAACTGCTGCAGGGCGAGGATCAAGTCTTGGAAGGTGCGCACGGCAGGCGTAGTCTGGCTCACGAATTTCACCCGTACTTTGGCGGCGACAGAAAGTCCGCGAGTATACCGAAGCTTGGGGCCTGTTGCCGCTTCGTTCGACTTGCGAGAAACGCCCAGAACCCCAGGTAATCCCGCATGCCACGCTGCTTTTGGTGCACCGACGACCCGCTGTATATCGCCTACCACGACCGCGAATGGGGCGTGCCGCTGCGCGATACCGAGGCGCTGTTCGAATTGCTGCTGCTGGAGGGCTTCCAGGCCGGCCTGTCCTGGATCACCGTGCTGAAAAAGCGCGAGCGTTACCGCGAGGTGCTGTTTGGCTTCGATGCGCAGCGCCTGGCTGTGCTGACGGATGAGTACATTGAGCAGACCCTGATGCAGGATGCCGGGATTATCCGCAACCGCCTAAAGCTCAGGGCCGCGCGGCAGAATGCCAAGGCCTGGTTGCGCCTGGATGATCCGGTGGCGCTGCTCTGGTCCTTTGTCGGTGGCGTGCCGAAGATCAATCACTTCCATGATCGCAGCCAGATGCCGGCGGTTACCCCTGAGGCCGAGGCCATGAGCCGCGCGCTGAAGAAGGCCGGCTTTACCTTTGTCGGCCCGACCATCTGCTACGCCTTTATGCAGGCCGCCGGCATGGTGATGGACCACACCACCGATTGTGATCGCTACGCGGCCTTGTGCCAGGGCTGAATGGCCGCGCACACCGGCAATCCGCGCCAGGCCTGGTGCACACAGTGTTCAGCCGGGGGACATAGGTGACAGGTGTCGGGGGACATAGGTAACGCATTTAGGCTTACGGAATCTGTCGAAT
>OGCL01000759.1_pt1 | contig 31914 bp, 33 predicted proteins | sample 1570041 | NCBI WGS metagenome assembly OGCL01 (sample SAMN06266162, study PRJEB24511) | hot springs metagenome | isolation source: Hot spring water | place: South Africa: Limpopo | collected 2015-06-22 | reverse complement strand
GGTCCTGCGCTGAGATGGGTTCTGGCCGCGGCCTTCGTGGTGGCCGGGTTCTACGTGGCGCCTCTCGTGTTGCCGCCGGAGTACGACTACCCGCATGCTTGGAGCGTGTTCAGCTTCGGGCGGTTTCTCGTCCGCCTTGTCCCGTCCTTGTTGGGACTCGCCTTCGGCTTTGCGGTGCAAGGATCCCTCGAACTCGATCGGGCCACACTCGCAGCGGCGCGGATCCTCCTGTTGGACACGTGGCTTGTGCCCCTGTTGTTCCTGGGAGCAGCGGTCTGCTACAAGAAGATGACGGAGATCTGGCGCGAGTTCTACCTCTGGGTAGGGGCGGTCTCCGTCGGCTATGCTGCCGGGTACTGGATCACGTATGGGGTGGTCTTCGTGCGCCTCTTAATGCCGCTGTACCCGCTGTTCCTGTTGGCAGCAGCGGGCGGGCTGCGGAGCGCAATGAATCAGCGAGCTGCCAACGGGGAGGGCGTGAGCGTTTATGGAACGTGAGACGAAACGGAGGGTGCTGTTCGTGGGCACGGTGTACACGCACCTGGCGGCGTTCCACCTCCCGTTCATGAAGCTCCTTCAGAGCTGGGGCTGCGAGGTGCATGCTGCTGCCTCTCCGGCCGAGGGCCGAAAAGAGGAGGTAGAAGCCATCGGCGTCACCTGCTGGGATATCCCCTTTGCCCGCTCGCCCACCAGCCTCCGGAACTGGAGGGCCTACCGTGAGCTCCTCGCCCTACTCAGGCGAAATCGCTATGACCTTATCCACGTCCACACCCCGATGGGCGCCTGGCTTGGGCGGCTCGCGGCCAAACGCACCGGCCAAAGCCCAGTTCTCTACACCGCCCACGGGTTCCACTTCTACATGGGCGCGCCCTGGCCCTACTGGCTCTTCTACTATCCAGCCGAACGGCTCGCCGCCCGGTGGACCGACGGCCTCATCGTCATGAACTCCGAGGACTTCCAACGCGCCCAGCGCATGGGCTTCAGGCCTGGGGAAAACCTGTTTTTGGTCCATGGGGTGGGGGTGGCCTTGGAGCGGTTCTCCCCGAGGCCTGGGGATAGGCCCGCTGCCCGAAAGCAGCTCAACCTTGGCCACGAAGATGTGGGGATCACCTGCATGGCGGAGTTCACGGCCACGAAAGACCATGCATTTCTCTTGGCCGCTTGGCGGAAGGTGACCGAAGGGGAGTCCCATGCCCACCTTTTCCTGATCGGCGAGGGAGGGTTGCGCAAGGCGATGGAGCGCAAGGTAGGCGCGGAGGGCATCCGGCGCGCGCGGTTCCTCGGGTTTCGCCAGGACGTCCCGGAACTTCTTCAGGCCACGGACATCTTTGTGCTGCCCTCGCGGAGGGAGGGTTTACCGCGGTCGGTCATGGAGGCGATGGCGGCCGGGCTCCCCGTGGTGGCCACGGACGTGCGGGGCAGCAGGGACCTGGTGGAGCACGGGGTCACTGGGCTGTTGGTGAAGCTTGGCGATGTGGACGGCCTTGCCCAGGCCATTTTGAAACTCGCCCGCGATCCTGAGCTTCGCCAGCGCCTGGGCCAGACCGGCCGGAAGGCAATCCAAGATTACAGTCTGGATCGCGTTCTTGAGGAGATGGCCTCGATCTACCGGAAATACCTGCCCAAAACAGGCAGGCTATAGCAGGGTGGTTTTGTTATGATCCCCGGGGGTTAGATGATTTGGCTCGTTGCTCTGGTCTCTTGCGCCGTGGGGGCAGGAGTTACCGCCGCCCTTATTCCCTACCTGCGGAAGGTCGGCATGCTCGGGAAAGACGTGCACAAACCGGGGAGGCCGGAGGTAGCGGAGATGGGGGGCCTGGCCCTGGTGGTCGGCTTTGGCGCCGGGGTCCTTTTGGCCATCGCCCTCGAGGCCTTTTCCCCCCACCTTCTTCCCCTGGACTTCACCCGGCTTCTGGCCGTCTTGGCCACGGTCCTCCTCACCGCGCTTGTGGGCATCGCCGACGACCTTTTGGGCATTCCCCAGTCGGTCAAAGCCCTGCTTCCCGTGGTGGCCGCGCTGCCTTTGGTGGCCATTCGCGCCGGAGAGACCGCGATGGTGCTGCCCTGGATCGGGAAAGTTGAGTTCGGCCTTTTCTATCCGCTTTTCCTCGTCCCCGCAGCCGTGACCGGCGCGGCCAATGCGGTGAACATGCTTGCGGGGTTCAACGGACTCGAGCTGGGGATGGGGGTTGTGGCCATGGGCGCTTTGGCCGTCGTGGCCGCCCACCTCGGGCAAACCACGGCCTTGGTCATGCTCTTGGCGGGCATTGGAGCTTGCCTGGGCGTTCTTCTTTTCAACTGGTACCCCGCCAGGATTTTCGTGGGGGATGTGGGGACCCTGGCTATCGGGGCGATCCTCGCTTCGGCCTGCATTGTGGGAAACTTCGAGCTGGCCGGCGTTGTCCTGATCATTCCCTACGCCCTGGATTTCCTTATCAAGGCTGGCCACCGCTTCCCTTCCAGCGGCTGGTGGGGCGAGCTGGGGCCCGACGGGAAGCTCCGCTGCCCAAGCCATGGCCCGGTGGGCCTGGCCCAGGCCGTGCTCAAGCTCACCAGGGGGCTTTCCGAGCGGTCGCTTGTGCTGGTACTCATCGGGTTCGAGGCCCTGTTCGGGTTGATCGCGATCCTACTGTACTTGCCCCTCTGAAGCGGGGCGCCGTTTTTCTCGGCTGCAGAGGACCTCGCTATAATGGCCGGAACCAAAGGAGGCCATCGTGCAGAAGTGGGAATGCACCGTGTGCGGCTGGATCTACGATCCGGCCAAAGGCGATCCGACCCAGGGCGTGCGGCCCGGCACGCTGTTTGAAGACCTGCCCGAGGACTGGACCTGCCCCGAATGCGGGGCCCCCAAGGACATGTTCGAGCCCATCTAGATGAAGTTTGTCCTCCTCGGCGGTGGGATCGCCGGCGTCACCGCGGCCCAGCGCCTCCGATCCCTAGCCCCTCACGCCTCGCTTACGGTTGTTGAAGCCGAACCTGTCTTCTACTACCTCCGGCCAGGGCTCATCGACCTTCTGGCCGGCCGCAAAAGCCTGGAGCAAATCACCCCCTTCCCCCCTGCCTGGTACGCCAAACAGGGCGTCCAGTACAGGGCAGGCCACGTGGCCGTAGACCTAAACCCCTCCCAGCGCACGGTGACCTTGGCGAGCGGCGAGGTACTCCCCTACGACCGGCTTCTCCTCGCCCTGGGCGCCCAGGCCGTGATCCCGGAAGTGCCCGGCAAGGAGAACCAAGGGGTGTTTGTCTTGCGCACCGCCGCGGACGTGGAGCGCATCCGGACCTATGCCCAAGGAGCGCGGCGGGCGGCCGTGCTCGGGGGAGGATGGCTCGGGATCGAGGCCGGCCGGGCCCTCCACGACCTGGGCCTGGAGGTGGGGATCTTTGAGCGCGGGCCTTGGCTCCTTAGCCGGCAGATGGACCAGCCCGGCGGCGAGGTCCTGGCCGGCATCCTTCAAGAACAGGGCCTGGACGTGCAAACCGAGGCCTGCTGCGAGCAAATCCTCGGGGAGGGGAAAGTCAGCGCCGTACAGTTCACCAACGGCCAAAACTTCCCCTGCGACCTGGTGCTTTTCGCCGCGGGGGTCGCCCCCCGCACTGCTCTCCCCAAGGAAGCGGGCCTGGCCGTAAACAAGGGTGTGGTGGTGGACAACCACCTGGCCACCTCTGCCCCGGACGTTTTCGCCGCCGGGGACGTGGCCGAGTGGAACGGGATCGTGTACGGGAACATCTCTGCGGCTCGGGAACAGGCCCAAATCGCCGCCCAAAACATGGTCCAGCCCGGCAGCGCCACCTACCAGGGCACGATCTCGGTCCAATCCCTCAAGGTGGCCGGCGTGGACCTCCTGTGCCTGGGAACAACCCAGCCCAAGGGAGGTCCTCTCCGGGAATACCGAATCCAAGAGCGGCGCAGGTACGCCAAGTTTGTGCTGGACGGTGAGGGCCGGCTGCAAGGGGCTGTCCTCCTTGGGGCTTCTGAGTTCCAAGACCAGGTGGAAACCTGGCTCCGCGAAGGCCTTCCCGTAGAGGGAGAGGTTCAGCGCCTGGTCAAGGCCGCGGGGTAGAACGCGCTAGTCGAGCCAACAGAACGTCCACGAAGGCCAGCCCCTCGAGCACATGTTGCCCGATTTTTTCTGACCGGCGAGAGAACCCAAGCTAGCAGATGCGGGGGACAGGATCGCCTAGGGGCATCTCCAAGAATCTTCGTCCGCCCACGGAAGTGGTCAGCACCACCCGGCCGGGGTAGCGGGAGACGGCCCGCCCGATGACCTGGGCCCCCTGGCCCAGGGGGTGGGAGCGCAAGGCCAGGAGGACCTGGTCCACCTTGTCTGGCCGGACCCCGAGGACTGCCCGGCCCTCGCAGGCCACTTCGTAGGGGCTGATGCCCAAAAGTTCGCTGAGGCCCTGGACTTCCGGCCGCAAGGGGATGGCCTCCTCGCGGATCTCGATCCCCACCCGGGCCTTTTGGGCCATTTCGTTGAGAGCGGCGGCAAGCCCCCCGCGCGTGGGGTCCTTCATGGCCGTGATTCCCCCCACGGCCAAGGCTTGCTCCACCACCGGCCAGATGGGGGCGACGTCGCTTTCCAGCCCCGAGGCAAGCTCGAACCCCTCCCGTGCGGCCAAAAGGGCCATCCCGTGGTCGCCGACCGTTCCGGTGACCACGATCGCGTCGCCCTCCTGAAGGCCGGCGTCGGAAATAGCTCGCTCGGCCACGCCCACCCCCGTGGTGTTGATCACCACCCCATCGAGCTCCCCCTTGCCCATCACCTTGGTGTCCCCACCCACCAGGGCCACCCCCACAGCCTCCAGGGCTCGGGCCGCCGAATCCAAAATCCGCTCCAGGTCATCCAGGGGGAAGCCCTCCTCCAACACAAGGGCCAAGGTGAGGGCGATGGGCCGGGCGCCCATGACCGCCAGGTCGTTGATCGTCCCACACACCGCCAGCTTCCCGATGTCCCCCCCGGGGAAGAAGATGGGCTTGACCACGTGGCTGTCGGTGCTGACCACAACCTCCCCGGGGGGAAGGTCGACGGTAGCCCCATCGTCGAGGGCATCGAGCCCGATGCGGCCGGCGGACCGGCGGCGAAACTTGGGCAGGATTCTTTCGTGGAGAAAGCGGGCGGCCAGTTCGCCCCCGGCCCCGTGCAGGGCGCCGATCCGCTCCTCGGTTTCGGGCTTCACAGCTCCGGCCTCCCCCCGTAGCGGTACCACACGTTGCACGCCCCCTCCACGCCCACCATGCACGGCCCCACCGGCGTTTGCGGTGTGCAGCGGCTCCGAAACAGCGGGCACTGGGAGGGCAAGGCCCGGGCCATGACGATCTCTGGGCAAAGGCACCCCGGGGGATGGTCCTCCCCCTCTTCCGCCCGCACCTGGAACTTCTTGGCCGCGTCCCAGGAGACGAACTCCTCGCGGAGAGCCAGGCCGGAACAGGGGATGGTGCCCACGCCCCGCCAGCGGGCGTCCTGAGCCTCAAACACCCGGGCGATGAGCTCTTGGGCCTTGAGGTTGCCCTCGGGCCGGACAGCTCGGGCGTAGGCATTGACCACCTCGGCCCGACCTGCGCCGATGAGGCGGAGGGCGGCGACCAGGGCGTACAGCATGTCCAAGGGTTCGAACCCCGCCACGACCACGGGCACGCGGTAGCGGCGGGCCACCTCCGCGTAGGCCTGGGAGCCGATCACAGTGGACACGTGGCCCGGGGCGAGGAAGGCCCCGATGCTTCCCGGGGAGGACTCCATCAACGCCCCCAGCGCGGGAGGAATCAGCTTGTGGCTGGACCAGACCGCGAAGTTGGGCGGGGGGGAATCCAGAAGCACGGCGGCCGTGCCGGGGGCCGTGGTCTCAAACCCCACGGCGAAAAACACCACTTGGCGGCCCGGGTTCTTGCGGGCGACGTCCACGGCGTCGGCAGCCGAGAGCACCACGCGCACGTCGGCTCCTTCGCCGCGGGCCTGGGCCAGCGTCCTCTGCGTCCCCGGCACCCGGGTCATGTCCCCAAACGTGCACAAGATGGCGCCATCCAGGGCCAGTTGGATGGCCGCGTTGAGGTCCTGGGTGGGGGTGACGCACACCGGGCAGCCCGGCCCTTCGAACACCTGCAGGTTTTCGGGCAGAAGCGAGCGCAAGCCGAACTGGGCGATGGTGTTTTCGTGGGTGCCGCACACGTGGACGATCTTCACCGGATGAGGGGGAGCCAGGCGGGTAAGAAGCGCCGCGAACGCCTGGGCTCGGGAAGGGTCCCGAAACCAAAACCGCGGCTCCGCCTTCATGACTCCGGAGATTCCCCCTTCTCCAGGGCCAAGAGTTCATCAAACAGAGCCAAGGTTTCCTCGGCGTCGGCGGCGTCAAGCTTGCGGATGGCAAAGCCCGCGTGGACAAGGAGCCAGTCGCCCACTTCCACGGGCTCGCCCAGGGCATCCAACCGCACCCGGGCCTGGACCCCTTGCACGTTCACGGTGGCCACGTTGTTCTCCACCACGGTTACTTGCGTAGGAATAGCCAAGCACACGGCGATCGCGGGCATTCTAGCCCCGCGGGCCTGCGGCCACAATGGCCAGCCCCAGCGAAGACGGCTACACTGTTCTCCGTGCCCAAGAAGCTTTACCGCAGCCCCGCGGACCGGATCCTGGGCGGCGTGTGCGGGGGATTGGCCCAATACCTTGGCGTGGACACCAACCTCGTCCGAGCGGGGTTTCTTGCCTTCGCCCTCCTCACGGGGGTAGGGGTCATCGTGTACCTGGTGCTGTGGCTTTTGGTGCCGCTGGAAGGGGAGACTCCAACCACGCCCAAGGAGGTGGCGGCGGCCGGGGCGGCCGAAATCGCGGACAAAGCCCGGGAAATCGGACAGACCTTCAAACAGTGGGGCTGGGGACCCGCGGGGTGGGTCGGACTGGTCCTCATGGTCTTGGGGATCTTGCTCCTGCTCAGAAACCTCGGGGTGCTGGGCTGGTGGGGGAAGGTGTGGGCTGTGGTGTGGCCTGTGCTGTTGGTGATCCTGGGCCTGGCGTTGCTCCTCCACCGCCGGGAGCGCTGAGATGAAAAGCCGCAACGGCGTTTTTGTCCCCTTGCTCCTTGTGGCCTTGGGGGTGGTGTTTCTCCTTCGCAATCTGGGGGTCTTCCCGGGCGACTTGGGGGCGGTTTTGGCCAAATTCTGGCCGGTGATCCTCATTGCGCTGGGACTAGATATGATGTTGGACCGCCCGCAGGGCCGGTGGTTGGGCTTTGCCCTGTTCGTGGCCTTGGCCGCGGTGTTCTGGGGCCTTTTGTGGAGCCTGCCGGCCGCCTGGTCCGCAACCAGGGACCTTGGGTTGCCCTTGGACTCCCATGTCCAGGGCGGGGTTTACCTGGCGATGACCAGGGGCATGCTGAAGGTGCACAGTCGGGTGGGCCCTGGCCTCCTGGCCCAAGGGACGGCCCACGCAGCCTGGCCCGACGAGCTCTTCACGCGTGTGTCCTCCCACCAAGGCACGGCCCAGCTGGCGGTGAACTTCGCCCGCAAGTTCTGGGCTTTCCCCTGGTCGGCAAGTTCTCTGGACCTTGGACTTTCGCCCTTCGTCCCCCTCGCCCTCTGGGCCGATGTGGGCTCCGGATCGGCCGAGCTGGACCTCGTAGGGCTTAAGGTCACCCGGGTGGAGGTTCAGGTGCGGGGAGGCAAGGCCGCGATGGACCTTTCCGCCCGAGGAGAGGTGCAGGTGGTCCTGGCGTTGTCCGGAGGGGAAGTCCGGGTTCGTTTTCCTTCTCAAGTGGGGTTGCGCGTGGAGGTGGGCGGGGCTGTGGAAGTGACCGGGTTGTGGGAGGGCCCAGGGTATGGCGAGGATCGCCTGGAGGTGGTCATCCGCGGCTCGGGCGGCCGGGTGCAGTTCGAGAAGCTTCCCACCTTGTAACGGGGCCTCTCCATGGAAGCCGTTCTGAACTCGACCGTTCCTCTGGTGGTGCTGGTGGCCGCGGGGTACCTGGCCCGGCGCTTCCGCCTCCTCAAGCCGGGGGACGAACGTGTACTCAACGCCTACGTTTACTGGTTCGCCCTTCCCGCCCTGTTCGTGTTCGAGCTAACCCACACCGTTCTCACTCCCACTGTCCTCAGGTTTATGGGAGTGGGCCTGGCTCCGGTGCTGGGAGTGGCCGGTGCCGAAGCCGTGGTGCTGAGGCTGGCGAGGGTGCCGCGCACGGTGCGGTACCTGGTGGTGTTGAGCACGGTGTTTGGAAGCCTGGCCTTTTTCGGGATTCCGTTTGTGGAGTTTTCCCTGGGGGGCGAGGAGCCGGTGCGGCTGGCTTCTTTGGCCACCGCGGGGATGGGTCCGGTCACGGTGGGGTTGGTGCTCTTCCTCCTTGAGGCCCACAGGGTGCAGCGAGCCCACTGGGGGGACCGGGCCAAGGCCGTGGGCCGGCGCCTAGTCCGCAACCCCCTCATCCTCTCCATCTTCCTGGGGATCCTCCTTTCCGGGGTGGGGTGGAACCTTCCTGGCCCAGTAGCGAAGGCCCTGCGGCTCTTGGGAAGCACCACCGCCCCAGTCGCCCTGTTCACCCTGGGGGTGTTCTTCTACGGCCGCCCGTACCGCAACCTTCTCCAGGGGCTTGCTCTGTCACTTCCTCGGTTGCTCCTCCTCCCCGCTGTCACCTACCTGGCCGCGAACTGGGCCGGGCTTTCTTCCCTCGAGGCCGCAGTGCTGGTCCTCCTCAACGGAACGCCCTTGGCGGTGAACACGGTCGTGCTGAGCCAGCGCTACCGGTTCCACGAGGAGGCCCTGGCCACGGCGATGCTGGTTTCCTCGCTGGGGGCCATGGTGACGCTCAACCTCTGGCGCTGGGTTCTGGGACTTGGGTGACAAACCCACGTTCCCTAGAGTAGAATTGTGGCGTGGCGCTCAAGCACACTCGCTTAGGCGGTGGACATGCGCATTGAACGGCACCCCATTTTGAACGTGGCCCGCGGCAACCCCTTCATGTTCACCTTCCACGGACGCGTGCTCACCGCCTACCCTGGAGAAACCATCGCTGCCGCGCTGTTTGCCCAGGGGATCCGGGTGTTCGGGCAACACCCCAAGGACGGGGCCCCCCAGGGGATCTTCTGCGCCAACGGCCAGTGCGCCCAGTGCTTGGTGGTGGCCGATGGCCGCACGGTCAAGGCCTGCATGACCCTGGTCCGGCCGGGGATGAGGGTCGAGCCCTTGAAGGGGCTGCCCGAGCTTCCCGAGCTTTCGGCCGTGCCGCGGATGAAGCCGGTGGAGACCGTGGCGATGCCCGTGCTGATCATCGGTGGGGGTCCGGCCGGCCTTTCCGCGGCCATTGAACTGGGCCAACGCGGTGTCCGCACCCTCCTTGTGGACGATAAGCACCGCCTGGGCGGGAAACTCGTGCTGCAGACGCACCGGTTCTTTGGGTCGGTGGAGGCCGTGTACGCCGGCACGCGAGGCATCGACATCGCCACCAAGCTGGAGGCCCAACTGCGCACGTACCCCCACGTGGAGGTCTGGCTCAACTCCACGGCCCTGGGGGTGTTCAGCGATCGCCAGGTGGGGGTGCTGAAGGACGGGGAAACGTACGTGCTGGTTGTGCCGGAGGTCCTGGTGGTGGCCACCGGGGCCCGAGAGCGCTCGCTGGCCTTTCCCGGCAACACCTTGCCCGGGGTGTACGGGGCCGGGGCGTTCCAGACCCTGGTTAACCGGGACCTTGTGCGGCCAGCGGAAAAGCTGTTTATCGTGGGCGGGGGCAACGTGGGCCTCATCGCCGGCTACCACGCCCTCCAGGCCGGCATCCAGGTCGTGGGCCTGTGCGAGGCCCTCCCCGAGTGCACGGGCTACAAGGTCCACAAGGACAAGCTCGTCCGCCTGGGTGTCCCCATCTACACCTCCCACACCGTCCTCGCCGCCCACGGCCAAGACCAGGTGGAGTCCGTCACCATCGCCCAGGTGGACGCCCAGTTCCGGCCCATTCCCGGCACGGGGAAAACCTTGGAGTGCGACACGATCCTTGTGGCCGTGGGCCTGGACCCCGTGGAGATCTTCTACCGCAAGGCCGTGGAGTTTGGGATGAAGGCGTTCGTGGCTGGGGACGCCAGGGAGATCGCCGAGGCCTCGGCCGCGATCTTTTCCGGCCGCATCGCCGGCTTCCAAGCCGCCCAGGCTTTGGGCGCCGAAAAGGGCGAGGTGCCCAAGGACTGGACCGAGCTGGAGGCTGTGTTGAAGTCCAAGCCCGGGAGGTGCCTTCCGCCGGCTCCCCCTCCCTCCGGAACCGTTTTCCCCGTGCTGCACTGCCGCGAAGAGATCCCCTGCAACCCCTGCGCCTCGGTCTGCCCCCAGGGCCTCATCGCCATCGAAGGCGACATACGCCGCACGCCGCAGGTGCGCCCGGACAAGCCTTGCCTGGGCTGCGAGCGGTGCGTGGTCCTCTGCCCAGGCTTGGCGATCACCCTGGTGGACAAGCGCAAGGACCCTCACTGGCCGGTTGTCACCGTGCCCCTGGAGTTCACCGCCGAGGTCTTGCGGCGCGGGGAACGGGTCATGGCCTTGGACGCCGAGGGGCAGGAACTGGGCCTGGTGGAGGTCCTCAAGGTTTCGGAGGTTGGGCGGAACGACCGCACGCGGCTTTTGAGGCTGCGGGTCCCTGGGGAGTGGGCGGAAAAAGTGGCGGGCGTGCGGGTGCAAGACCCCCAAGTCAGCCGGCCCCTGGACCGTCCCCGGCTTGAGGCCACCGCGCCCATGATCATCTGCCGGTGCGAGCGGGTGACCGAGGAGGAGATTCGGGCCCTCATCCGCCAAGGGGTGCGGGACATGAACGAGATCAAGGCCGTGACGCGCGCGGGGATGGGGTCCTGCGGCGGGAAAACATGCCGGAACTTGATCAAACGGCTGCTTGGGGAGGAAGGCGTGCCCTTGGAGGACGTCACGGACTTCACCGAGCGGCCGCTGTTCACTGAGGTCGAGTTGGGCGTGTTTGCCGGCGTGGAGCTCGACAATGGGTAAAGCCTACGACGTGATTGTGGTGGGGGCGGGGAGTGTGGGGACGCCGGCGGCCTGGGCCATGGCCCGGGCTGGTCTCCGCGTTCTCGTTTTGGACCAGTTTCCCAGCATAGGACAGGGATCCAACAAGGCCGCCATCGGCGGTGTGCGGGCTACCCACTCCGACCCGGCCAAGATCCGCCTGGGCCTCCGTTCCATTGAAATTCTGTCCACCTTTAAGGAAACCTACGGCCACAACATCGAGTGGAAAAGCGGGGGTTACGTGTTCGTGGCCTACACCCCCCGTGAGGAGGAGATCCTCAAGGACCTTTTGGCCGTGCAGAAGGACTACGGCCTGGACATCGCCTGGTACGACGCCCTGGAGCTGCTGCGGGTGGTGCCCGCCTTGAACCCCGAAGGCCTCATCGGGGGGACGTACTCGCCCGGGGATGGGCACTGCTCGCCCCTTTTGGCCGTGGAGGGGCTTTACAGGGAGGCGATGGGCCACGGGGCAGAGTTCCGGTTTGGGGAGCGGGTGGTGAGTGTGGAGACCCAGGGGGGCCGCATCGCCGGAGTGTGCACGGACCTGGGGCGGTACAGTTCTCCGGTGTTGGTCAACGCGGCCGGGGCCTGGGCCGCCCAGCTGGGCCGACTCCTGGGCCTGGACCATCCGGTGAAGCCGGAGGCCCACGAGGCTGGGGTCACGGAACCCGTGGCCCATTTCTTGGAGCCGATGGTGGTGGACATCCGCCCCCGGCCGGGCTCGGCCAACTTCTACTTCCACCAGCTGGCCTCTGGACAAATCACGTTCTGCATCACCCCGGATCCGCCCCTGTGGGGAGAGGACCGGAGGGAAACGAGCACGTTTTTGCCCATGGTGGCTCGGCGGATGGTGGAGCTGATGCCGCGGCTGGCCTACATCCGGGTGCGGCGGACCTGGCGCGGACTCTACCCCATGAGCCCGGACGGCTCACCCCTCGTGGGGGCCTTCCACGAAGTCCCCGGGTACATCGTGGCCATTGGCCTGTGCGGGCAGGGGGTCATGCTGGGCCCGGCCCTGGGCGAGCTTCTGGCCCGTTTGGTCCTTGATGAGACTACTGTCGAGGACCGCCAGGTTCTGGAGCAACTTTCACCCTACCGTGCCTTTGCCCTTGAAGAGGCCCTCAAGTAGGGGAACGGCGCTTCCCAGGTCCGGGTTTGACTCGCAAGGAATCGCAACCGAGGCGCTCCCCGAGGCCATCGTGCTCCTCCCCACGTTGGTCCGTGCCCCAAACGTGCTTTCTTGCTCGGGCGACGCCATCCCGGACGTTTCCTCGGGGCGATGCCCCTCCGCAGACGGGACTCATCCCCTGGCAGCGTGCAACCGCCGCACGAGCTGCGTGACCTGCTCGACGCTTGATTCAGGGTACGGGAAGCTCAACCGTGCGGCGGTGTCGCGGGCCAGCCAATCGAAAAGCTTCATCGTGGCCAACAGGGCCTGCCAGACGTCGTCCTTTTCGTAGTGGGCGAAGGTGTGCCGCAGCTCTTGCACCGCGCGAGGGTCGGCCCACTTTTCCAGGAACCGACCGCGAAACCACGTGTCGTGCGTCGGGCCACGCACGGCGCGCGCGTGCCATTCGAGCATTCGGCAAAGCAGGCCCTTCATGTGGCCGTCGCAGCAACCCTTGGCCCACCACAGCTCGCCCCGCCGGAGGTGCTTCGCCGTCCAGAGGGCGTGATACCAAAAGTCGCTGACGACGTTGAGGAAGCAGGCCTCTGTGGGGGGAAAGGCGGGCACCAGCTCTGTGGCCGCGATTCTGAGCCTGGCCACAAGGCCGTCTCTATCGAGCAGGATGTGCGCGCCCCGTCGAAACACGTCGGCCACATCCGGTGGGGGCGCCCCGCTGTGGATCATCTCGTGAACAGCCTTCGTGGGGATCACGGGGAAATCCACGTCCAGGCCGCCGGCAAAAAGGACGCGCCGCTCCATGCTTCGCCCATCCGCGGTGGGTTCGAGGAAGGTGAGCCAATACGGGCCTAACTTTGCTACCCAGTCAGCCTCGTCGAGGTACGGTCGTGGATCGTCTGCGACGACGACGATATCGAGGTCGGCCCACTCATCGGCGGGAGGGCAAATTCGAGCTCGCGAACCTACAACCACCGCAGCCCGGATGTTGCCCTCGCCCTGGGCCCATTGGGCGAATCGCTCGATCAGCTGTTCGTACGTCAGTCTGGCCATGGTCCTCTTCACGCCTGCTCCCAGCCTGGGGAAGACCAGGCTTCGCGCTTCTCCTCCCGGTAAGCCCCCCGCGGTGCCGCCGCGGGTCCCCGAAGCTCCGATTATAAAGAGACTCACCCCCTCTTCTCCTTGGGGTCAAGTCTTTGGCCTTCCTTGGGGTCAAGTCTTTGGCCTTGGTGTTGCGAGGCGCATTGGGGGCGGATCCCTTTCGTTCTGTGAAGACCCGCAAGCAGCCGCCCCCGGCCCCAGTCAGCCTTGTCTCCCCGGGGTCAAGCTCCCCGCGGTCAGTTTTCATTCTTGGGCTCCCGAGCCGGCGTGATGCCCAGTTCGCATTCGCCCTGGCGAGGAGGAGGTGGCCTGAGTGCGGGACAATTTGCTCACTGTCGGGCGGCGAGCCGCGATGCTGGGTGTGGGACCACGACAGGCAGAACTGAGAGCCAGTTGGGTGAGAACCCCAAGAACGCAGGCCCGACCCCGAGGCCCTCGACTCCCCCTCCGCGCGCTGCAAAGGTGGACGGGGTGGAACCGAGGGTCAGGGGGTAGGGTCGGGGGTCAAAACTTGGGTAGGGGGTCGGGTAGAGGGTCAAACCTTTACTCTTTGGGTCCTCGGCCCCTTCCCTTGGGTCTGATCCTCAAGGTGCCTGGATCATAAGGAGCGCAGACGAAGTAGACACAAACCGGCATGAGCACACCGAGGCTCCAACGCGATGCCGGATCCTCAAGACGTGCAAGATTTGGATCCTCCAGGGCTGGGCGTGGTTCGCGTTGCCCCTGCAACCTGGCGCTATGACGCTAGGGTTGGGAAGAAGGTTCCGCTAGAATTTGGCCATGACGCGGTTTTTCACTCTTAGTTTCCTCGTTCTTTTTCTGGGGCCTTCCGCGGCAGTAGGGGAGTGGCGGGAAGTGCGGGACATCCAATACGTTCACCGGCCCGGAACACCCTCCTACTTGACCTCTTTGGACCTCTATGTGCCCCAGACGGGGGCCGGTTTTCCCGTGGTCGTCTGGGTCCACGGCGGGGGATGGCATGTGGGTGACAAAAGAAACGTGGGCGTGAAGCCCCAGGCCTTCACGGACGCAGGTTACCTCCTGGTCAGCGTGAACTACCGGCTGTCGCCCGCGGTCACCCACCCCGCCCACGTTCAGGACGTGGCTGCGGCCATAGCCTGGATCCACCAAAACATCGCTGAGTACGGCGGGGACCCGAGCAAACTCTTTCTCATCGGTCACTCCGCAGGTGCGCATCTTGTGGCCCTTGTGGCCACGGACGAGTCCTACCTGAGCGCCCATGGACTCCCTCTGAGCGCTATTGCCGGTGTGGTCTGCCTGGATGGCGCCGGATACGACATCCCCGCCCACATGGCAAGAGGAGGCCTTCTGTCGCTTCTCTACCTCCAGGCGTTCGGCCGTGAGCCGGAGGTCTGGCGGCAAGGCTCGCCTGTGACGCACGTAGCTCCTGGCAAGGGGATTCCGCCGTTCCTCATCGTCTATGCAGGTGTGCGCGCGATGTCCCGGGAGATCTCCCTGAACTTTGCCACCGCCCTTGGAGATGCCGGAGTAAGGGTCGAGCTTTACCACGCCGCGGACAAGGACCACGAGGGCGTCAACCGGGACCTGGGGCTCCCCGGCGATGAGATGACCGCAAAGGTGTTCGCCTTTCTCGCTAGGGTTCAAGAGGAGTCGGCAAAGGGCCAGTAACCTGGGCTTTGTGCCGGCTCTCACGGTCCTAGCTCCATCCGCCGGACCGGACCAGTGCCCAACGCTTCTTGGAGGAACCCACGGCGGGTTTTCCAATGCCCAGCCCTTCGGCGTCATCTTGCCGATCGGGGGGAAGGGTGGCGGTGAGGTACAATGGCCCGGCAAGGAGTGCAAGGTGGACGAAGAGAGAACGATTGTGGAGTTTGAGCGCGGCGAGGGGCAGAAGGTGGTCGTGCGCCGTACCCAATTCCGAGGCAAAGAGTACCTGGACTTCCGCCAGTTCTTCTTGAGCGAGGACGGGAAGTGGCTGCCCACCAAAAAGGGCGTCGCCCTCCCTTGGGAACTTCGCCAGGCCCTCATCGAAGCCCTGAAGCAGGAAGAATGAGCCCTGCTGAGCCTTCGGCCACCCTGGTCAACCTGTACTACCACGACCTTGAGGCCGCGGTGCGCTTCTGGGCCGAGGGCCTGCGCTTCCCCGTGGTGCTGGACCAGGGCTGGGCCAAGATCTTGCGCTTGGGGGCGGGAAGCTATCTTGGATTGGTGGACGGCCAACGGGGTTACCACCGCCCCCAGGAGAAAAGTGCGGTGCTGATCACCATCGTGACCGACGATTTGACAGGCTGGTGGGAAAGGGCTGGCCAAGTCGGAGCCCAAGGTCTTACCCCTGTCCAGATCAATTGTGAGCTCCAAATTGAACGGTTCTTCTGCCGCGATCCTGGGGGGTACACCTTGGAATTCCAGCGGTTCCTGAATCCTCAACCACGCAGGGTCTTTCACGGCACAGGGGGGTGCGCATGATCGAGGCATTGAGGCAGTTCTTGCAGGGTCAGGGCGGTGAGCTTAGACAGGAAGGGGACAAGATCCTGTACACCAAGGTTCTCGCCGAGCGCCGAGTCCTGTTGGGCAAACGCCGGGTTGTGTACCGAGCCCGGTTCAGGGTGGACGCCCAAGCTCGGGAGATCCTGTACAGCGAGCAGCTGGTGGAGACAGGACTGGGAATGTCGCCAGAGACAGGGGTGGGGACGCGGGTGGAGGTGGGGTCCCTGACCCCAGGACCAAGGGAGGGCCGACTTGCAGAGGAACTGAACCTCCTTGGCAAGAGGTACAGCGTTCAGTTCGACTACGGAGCGCTGCGGCGGGGCTTGGAGGCAGTGGCAGCGGAGCAGGGATATACCCTGCGCTTCAGCCTCAGAGGCCCATAGCCGGGCCCCCTCCCGCAGGAGAACATCTCCTCGTAGTCTCGGCGGAGCCTTTCCACCAGGTCGGCCGGCGAGCCCTCCAGAAGTTCGGCGGGCACCAGGACCCGGGGCTGGGAGAACGTGATCTTCACGGGATCCCGCTTCAGCCGATCGAGAACTCGGCGGGATCGGGCCCCCCCGGCCAGAAAGGCATGAACCAGGGCATCGGTGGAGTTCTCCTCATGGTAAGCCACCAGGTACAAAGGGTTGGGGCCCGGGTTCTTGGCCAAGGCCTGGAGGATGATGCCCAGGCCGGGGTACCACCGGCGCGTGGTTCGACTCCAGCCCTGAGGGGCAATGAGCAAAGCCCCGCTGTTGCGGACATGCTCAATGCTTTTCCTCAAGGCGTCGCGGTTGAGTTCCTTGGCCCGGGTCTTGGGGGGCACAGGCCGGAGCCGCGTTACCCAATACACCACGACCAGCCGCTGCAGCCCCCCCTCCCAAAACTGCCTCCACCAGTCCCTCACCGGCAGTTCCACGGCATAAGCGTGAGGGGCAAAGCCCGGCAAGAAGCTTTCCAAGAAACTGGCGGCCACCACGCGGAAATCCGGCCGGTCCACCTGGGAGGAAACCAGAAACAGGGTAAGGAGACTGGGGTGGTTTCCGTAAATGACCACGGGCCGGTGGGCCAACACCGCCTGCGTGGCCGGCGGCACCTCGGACCTCCAGTGCACGACTTTCTCGTCCAAAAGCCAACGCGAGGCCCGGGCCAGCCCCTCCTCCCCCATCCTCCCGTTGAGCTCGTCGGCGATGTCCAAGATGGCTTGCAGGGGATAGATCCGGTTGAACAAGCGCAAAGCCCACCTCACTCCGGGCTCCCCTAGGCCCTGGTACCACAGCGTGCGCAGGGAACGCACGTCCCCCGACTCATAGGCCTGGCGCAGCTGATGGAGGATCGCCTTCCACCGCTGCCTAAAGCCCGCTTGGCGAGCACGTCGAGTCACGCGGACCTCTCCTTGAAGAGGGCAATACCAGGGCCTTGGTGCACCGCCAAAGCTGGGGAAGGTGCAAGGCCAAGTGGAGGGCACTCAGCACCCCAAAAGCCAGTCCGGACCAAAGGTGGATTTCCCGCCAAAGCAGGCGGTGGGCGTAAAACCCCCGGGGGAAGACCACCCAAAGGAGAAGCGAGGAAACGGCCAAGGGAAGGCCGGTGAGGATGAGAAGCCAGTCGATGCCCGTGTTTACAGCCAACCGCGTGCGCCCGCTCACAAGCACCTCCAGGACCACTCCATGTACTCCGGACACAGGATGACCCGGACATCTGAGGCCATGTGCACAGAGTTGCCCTTGAACTGGCGGAAGGTGGACTCCCCAACCTCGTAGATGAACCCGCAGCTTCCCACGGCTTGGGCGGACTTCCCGCCTGCGGCGATGAGCTCCACAAAAAAGTTGTCGATGGGATCGGCCCGGCCGATTTTAGGGTACCAGGTGAGCTTGAGCGCTGCCAACAGTCCTTGCTCGCCCAAGCTCAACAGCACGTCCAGGGCGGTGACCACGCCCGGCTGGAGGACGTCCGCGCGCCAGTCAAAGGGCCGCACCTCCACGTCCTTGAAGGTCAGGGTCCAGTTGGGCCCGCGGATCAGCACTTGGGGAATGATCGTACGGTTTCCGTGGGTCCGCCAGCGGGCTACTTCGGCCCGGAACGCCGCGTACAACTCGGCGAGCCTCTTGGCATCCTCCCGGAAGAAACGCACCCGGGTGCCGTCCTTGACCGGGTAGAGGTCCATGCGCACCGCGTTCGATTCAAATCCTCCCCCGGCGTAGTGGGCTTCGTACCACCACCCGCTCTGCCCGTTGAGGTCCTCAATCACGTGGGTGGCCATGTCTTCGCCAAACCGGTAGGTCAGGCGGATGGCCCCGCGCTCGGCCAGGTGCACCAGGAGGTCAAACACGGAAAAGTGGCCCTGTTGGAAGACGTCGGGCCGCACCGTGCGCACGGCGGAGGCCTCGACCGTGAAGTTGCCCACCCCGGCGATGGAGACCGCTATTCTCCCCGAGGGTTTCCGACCCGCAGGGGTGTTCTCCCTTGGCCACCAGCCGTTTTCCGCATTCAGCTCAAACTCTTGGGCCGTGGCTTGAAGCGCCATCCCCGCCAGCACGCCGACCAGGGTCCCAAGCAAAAGCCAAAACAGACGCGCGCTCATAGGCGAACAATATATGAAAAACCAACCTCGTTGGCCAGAGGGGCCCGCGATCAGGCCCGTTCAGCCCCGCAGGGCTTGGACCGTGGGCAAGCGGCCCTGGGCCAAGAGCGCCCGTACCCGGTCCATGAGCCGGACCATGAACCGCAGGTTGTGCGCGGTGGCCAACCGGAAGTAGGAAAGTTCGCCGGAGCGGAGCAGGTGGCGCAGGAAGGCCCGGGAATAGCGCTGGCACGTGGGACAGTCGCAGTCTTCTTCGATGGGGCGGGGGTCGGTGCGGTAGGCCGCGTTGTCGATGTTGAGCTTAAATCCTTCAGCGGAGAACGTGAGCAAGGCCCCGTTGCGGGCCAGCCGGGTGGGTGCCGCACAGTCAAAGGTGTCCATTCCGTACTGCACGGCCATCAAGATGTCCTCCACCGCGCCGATGCCCAAAAGGTGCCGCGGGCGGTGGGCAGGGAGTTCGGCCACAGACCAGGCCAATACGTTGCGTACGTCCTCCTTGGACTTGCCCAAGGAGCCTCCAATCGCGAAGCCGGGGAAGCCCAGGGAGGCGATGGTGCGGGCCGAGGTACGCCTCAGCTCTTCGTACGCCCCTCCTTGCACAATGCCCCACAGGACTTGGTGGGAATTGGGCCCAAGCCCCTGGGTGTGCTCGAAGGCCCGCAGCGCCCGCTCCCCCCAGCGATGGGTCCGCTCCATGGCCTGCCGGGTGTACACCTCGTCGTGAAACGGCGAGGTGCACTCGTCCAAGGGGAGGATCACATCCGCCCCTAACAGCCGCTCCAGGCGTATAACCTCCTCGGGGGTGAACAACACCCACCCGCCGTCCACGATGGACCGGAACCTGGCCCCCTGCTCGGTGAGCTCCACCAAGGACTCCCCTCCCGGTTTCGCCGGTTCCTCTCCGGGAAATATGGAGGCGATCTTGCCCACCCCGTGCACCTTGCCGGCCCCCAAGGAGAAGACCTGAAAACCCCCGGAGTCCGTGAACCACGGGCCTTTCCACCCGGTGAACCCATGCAGGCCCCCCAGGGCCGCGACCGCTTCGGCCCCGGGCCGCAGGGCCAGGTGATAGGTGTTGGCGATCAACACTTCTACACCCAGGGCAGCCACGTCTTCTGCAGACAGGGCTTTTACCGTGCCCCGGGTGGCCACGGCCACAAACGCCGGGGTCCGGATGTCCCCATGGGCGGTGCGCAGGAGCCCCAGCCGGGCCTCGCTTCCCGGAACCCTGCGGAGGACTTGAAATTCCATCGCCACTAGTACGCCCAGGTGAGGGTGCGGTGGTGGGGGGCAGAGAGCGGCCCCTGGGAGAGGTTCCACAGCAACCAGTCCACCTCGAAAGCTCGAATCTTTCGGCCCAGGGCGTAGAGGCGCTGGGTCAACTCCTCGCCTGCCCACACCGTGGCCGCGCGGATCTCCACCTCTTCTGGACTTCCCGCGGGGATCTCCTCCTTGGCGAGAATGCGCTGGGCCAGGCGGGGGTGGGGCACCAACGCCCCCCGGGCCCAGAGGATCTGGGGAAGCTTGTAATCGGCAAATGCGGTCAACCAGGCCAGGTCCTCGAGGGCGCCAGGGCCTCGTTCGGCGAAAGTCCCCGCAAGGTCGGCGCACAGGATTTGGGCCCGCTTGTGGAAGCACACCCAGCGGCCGCGGTAGACCGCGCTGTCCCGGAACGAGGGGAAGTGGGCGGTGAGGAGCTCCACCAGGCGGAAGCACGAGCCCCGGGCGGCCGCAAAGAAGGCCCGGGCCGAGCCCCACTGAACCAACACCCGCCCCACTTCCCGGCAGCCTTGGACCCGCCAAGGAAGAAGGGGAATGTCCCCCAAGACATCGCGCAGCGCCGGCTCGTCCAGGTGGGCCAAGTGTTGGGGATCAAAGAACTCGGGGGCATTTTCCGCGGCGCGGCGGAGGGCGTAGGCCAAGGCGAAGTAACCGCTCAGCCGTTCGCCCTCCGGCCCGACCACGTGCCAACTTTTGTCTGGCCAGAAGCAGTAGTTCAGGGTGTCCAGCACCAAAAGGTAGCGCAGGGTCAGCTCTTCCTCGCCGCGGAAGTGGTAGCGGCCCTCCCAGGCGTTCGGGGGCAAGCCAAGAAGTTCCTGGGCAAGGCGGTCTAGAGCTTGGGCATCCAGCCGGACCCCCTGGGCCTGACCCATAACGAACCGGGCGCTGGTTCGGACAGGGTTTTCCCGCACAGCAGCTTTACTCCTCGAACACCGGGGGAACGAAGAAGTGACCCTCGCGGGTTGCAGGGGCGTTGGCCAGGGCCTGGTCCCTGGGCAGCGAAGGTCGGGGTGCGTCTTCCCTCCAGGCGTTGGTCTGGCCGGCCAGCGGGTCGAAGGGTTGTACGCTGTCGGTGGGCACTTCTTCGAGCTTCTGGAAGTACGCAAGGATTCGGGACAAGTCCTGGCGCATTTTCTCCCGCTCTTGGGGAGAGAGACGCAGCCCGGCCAGGGTTTCGATCCGCTCAAGCGTTTCGTCGTCGATCACCGTTACACTCCCAACAGCTCCAGGCTCTTTCCAAACCGCCGGTTCACTTCATGGGCCACAAGTTCAGGAACGCCTTGGTCCACCAATCGTAACGCTTCGGTACGGGCCCTTTCCAGAAGGGGTAAGTCCCTGGCAAGGTCGGCTGCCCGGAACTGGGCCAGGAAACCGGACTGTTCGGTGCCCAATAGGTCGCCGGGCCCACGGATCCGCAAGTCCTCCTCGGCAATAGTAAATCCGTCGTTGTGGCTTATGAAAGCGGCGAGGCGCTCCCGAGCCTCCTCGGTGGAAGGATCGGCGATGGCGTAGCACCAAGCCGGCTGCCCGCGCCGACCGATGCGGCCCCGGATTTGGTGGAGCTGGGCCAAGCCAAACCGCTCGGGGTGTTCAATGACCACGAACGAGGCATCGGGCACATCCACCCCCACTTCCACAACCGTGGTGGCCACCAGCAGCCGGATCTCCCCGGTCCGGAACCGGGCCATGGCCGCCCGCCTCTCCTCCAGGGTCATTCGCCCGTGGACAAGGTCGACCCCAAACTTCCCCAGGCGGGCCTGGAGTTCCCCAAAGCCCTGCACAGCGGCCCGGAGGTCCCGGTCCTCGGACTCCTCCACAACAGGGAAAATCACGTACCCCTTCTCTCCCCGCTGGAGAAGCTGGGCCACCTCCCTGTACACCTCCTCCCGTTGCTGAGGAGGGACTTCCACGGATCGCACCTTACCCCGCGGGGCGGGCATCTCCTCTAGGACCGAGAGCGAAAACTCCCCGTACAAGGTGAGCACGATGGTGCGGGGGATGGGGGTGGCGGACATCACCAGGACGTTGGTTCCCTCTCCCTTGCGCTCCAGAGCTGCGCGCTGGATCACCCCGAACCGGTGCTGTTCGTCCACCACCACAAGCCCGAGGTCCTTGAACACGACATCTTCCTGAATCAGGGCGTGGGTTCCCACCACCACCTGGGCCTTGCCTGACTCCACGTCCGCCAACACCCTCTTGCGTTCCTTGTGGGTCAGGCTACCGATCAGGCGGTCCACCCGGATCCCCAGCTTGTCTAGGATGGCCGAGAAGGAGAGGAAGTGCTGGTCGGCAAGGATCTCGGTGGGGGCCATCACCGCGGCCTGAGCTCCCGCGGAAGCGGTCAGGGCGCACGCACCGGCGGCCACGGCGGTCTTGCCCGAGCCCACGTCCCCCTGGAGAAGCCGGAGCATGGGAGAGGGCGCTTGGAGGTCCTGGTGGATGGCCTCCAGGGCCCGGCGCTGGGATGGGGTAGGCAGGTAGGGCAAACAACCCAAGAATTGGGCCAGGGCCCCCGCGGGGGGGGAAAGCATCCGTCCCCGCCGGGCCTGTTCCTTGCGGCGGGTGAGCACCCCCACCTGAAGGAGAAGAAGTTCCTCAAAGGCCAGGGAGTTGCGGGCCTCTTGAAACTCCTCCCCGCTGCGGGGGAAGTGAATTTTCCTCAGGGCCTCCCGGCGCGGGAGCAGCCCGTTCTCTTGGCGGATCCTTTCGGGGACGACATCGGCCAGTTCTTCCCCCCACGAGCCGAGCGCCTTGCGGATCAGGCCCTGGAGGACGGGCTGGGAAAGGCCCTCGGTGCTGGGGTAGATGGGCACCAGCCGCCCGGTGAGCCTGCGCACCCCTGCCCTCTCCCAAATGGGGTTTTCCATCTGCAGCTCCCCGAACCGAAGCTGAACCTTCCCGTACAGGGCGTAGCGTTGCCCCTGTTGGAGTTGGTCGGCTATCCACGGTTGGTTGAACCAGATTGCGTACAGGATTCCCGTCCCGTCATCCACGGCCACCTTGAGGAGTTCCAGCCTGGGCCGCACCTGGGACCGGGCCTTGACCCGCACGGTGCCTTCGATCAAGCACGTTTCCCCGTCTCGGACCTGCCCAATGGGCTTGTGCACCGACCGATCCTCCAAGCGGCGGGGGAGGAAGGTGAGCAGATCCTCCACGGTCTGGATTCCCAGCTTTGCCAGTTGCTCAGCGCGCTTGGGTCCAACGCCGGGGAGCTCCGTGATCCGGGGGAGTTGAAGGGCTTGTTTTCCTTGGGCCACGTCCTGAATTCTCCGTTCCAAGATGGCCACGGCCTGGGCCCGTTGTGGGGCTGGCCATGAGCGGTAGCCGGCGAGCACCGGGCCTGCTTCGGGGAGTTGGGTTCGCAGGAAGGCCTCCAGGCCCCCCACCACCGCCCGGTCGGTGAACCCCTTCTTGCGCTCAAGCTCTAACACCTTGCGGACGAGCTCCACCCGGGCAGGAAGACTTTCCCTTTTTGTCGGCATTTCCTGCCCTTCTATAATAAGCGGCCCCTCTGACGGGGCCAAGACCATGGTCAAGTTATACCCTGATCCCCATCTGCGCCGGGCGACCCTCCCCGTGCGCCCGGGAAGTCCAGAGGCGGCCGAGGCCAGCGCCGCCCTGCGAAAGGCCTTTCACGAGCTCCATGCCCTTGGTCTGGCAGCCAACCAGATCGGGCTGCCCTACCGGGTCATCCTCGTACGCCTCGGCGACGAGGAGAAGGTCTTGCTCAACCCAGTGATCACACAGCGCTCCCCCGAACTCGTGGTGGACTCCGAGGCCTGCCTGTCCTTGCCGGGTGTGGACTGCGACGTGCCCCGGGCCGAGTGGGTGGTCCTCCAAGCCCAGGACGAGCAAGGAAACCCTGTGGAGCTCAAGCTTGAGGGTCTGGAGGCCCGGGTTATCCAGCACGAGATCGATCACGTGGATGGGCTGTTGTACGTGGACCACTTGCCGGCCGAGGAGCGGCGCAGCGTCCTTCGGGCCTACAAGCAAGTGCGGGAGAGAGGAAAGGAGGGGCAGCCTTCGCTCAAGGAAATCTGAGGGTGGCGTTTGCTGGAACTGGAACGTTCGCGGTCCCTGCTTTGGTCCGCTTGGCTGAGACCTACGGGCTGGAACTGGTGATCACCCAGCCCGATCGACCAGCAGGCCGAGGCCTGGAGCTCACCCCGCCCCCGGTGAAGGTCAAGGCTCTGGAGCTGGGCCTTCCGGTGCTCCAGCCCAAGTCCATCAACAAGCCTGACGTGCTGGCCCGCCTGCGGGAGCTGAACCTGGACCTGTTGGTGGTGGCCGCGTTTGGACAGCTTCTGCGCACGGAGGTGCTGCGCCTTCCCCGCCTGGGCTGTGTCAACATCCACGCCTCGCTTCTTCCCCTGTACCGCGGCGCAGCCCCCATCAACTGGGCCATCATCCAGGGGGAAAGGGAAACGGGCATCACCACGTTTGTGCTCGACGAAGGGATGGACACAGGGCCCATTCTTCTTCAGGCCAAGACGGCCATTGGTCCCGACGAGACGGCAGGGGAATTGGAGAAGCGTCTGGCCGCCCTGGGATCCGAGCTGATCGTGGAGACGATCGAGGGCTATGTCGCCGGGAAACTCGTTCCTCAACCCCAGCCGGTCGAAGGGACCTTGGCCCCCAAGCTCACCAAGGAAGATGGCCGCATTCGCTGGGAATGGCCCTGCCCAAGGATTCACAACCTGGTGCGGGGAACGAACCCCTGGCCTGGAGCCCACACCACCCTCCGGGACGTTTTGGTCAAGGTCCACAAGACGAACTTGGTGGATCGATCCCGACCGCAGGCCCTGCCTGGGACGATCCTCCCCGACAAGCACGGCCTGTTTGTGGCTGCGGGGGACGGGGTCTTGGAAGTGCTGCTCATTCAGCCCACGGGGTGCCGGGTGATCACCGGGCGGGACTTCGTCAACGGGTACTGCCGTTGGCCCGGAGAGCAGTTCGTGTAGTGGGGCTCCACACCCACAAGGCCAAAGCCGCGAGCAAGGCCAGCCCAGCCCCAAAGTAGAACGGGGACTCCGGCCCGAACCGATCCCACAGGGCTCCGGCCACGAGGCTGGCGGGCAAGGCCATGGCTCCCACGACCATGCTGTATGCCCCGTATGCGGTCCCCCGCAGGTCCGGGGGAACCAGGTCGGCAATGAGCGCCCGGGCCACACCGTAGGCCACCCCGTAGTACGCCCCGTAGGCCATGTACAGCACCCACATCGCCCAGCTGTGCCGAGCCAGCCCGACGCCCAAGTACACCAGCGCGTAGAACAACCAGCCTCCCACGATGAGGAACTTGCGGGGAACTCGGTCGGAGAGAGCTCCAGCGGGAGTGGAAATGAGCGCGTACACAAGGTTGAACGTGGCGATCATGCCCAGGATGGCGAGCACGTTGGCGCCCAAGGTTTGCGCCCGCAGGGCCAGGAAGGCGTCGGCCGAGTTGCCCAGCTCAAACGTCCCCACGATGGCCAAAAACAGCAAGAAAGGTTTGCCCAAGTTTTTGAAGCTCAGTTTGGAAAGGGATGGTTTCTTGATGAAGCGGACTTCCTGGGCCAGGACCGCCAACACCATCACCGCGAGCACGGCAGGAACAATGCTCACCAGTACAATCACCCGGAAGGTCTGCACCTGCAACAGGGTTGTTCCTCCCTGGGTCATGGCCACGGCCAGGAGGGCCCCCAGGACGCCCAGGAGGGCTCCGGCTGTGTCGGCGGCCCGGTGGAATCCGAAGGCCAGGCCCCGCCGCTCGGCCTGGGTGGAGTCGGCCAACAGCGCATCGCGCGGGGCAGTGCGGATCCCCTTGCCCACGCGGTCGGTCCAGCGCACAGCGGCCACCGCCCCCCACGAGCTTGCGAAGTACAGGAAAGGCTTGGCCAAGGCGGAGATTCCGTAGCCCGCTACAGCCAGCCCCTTGCGGCGGCGCAGCCGGTCGGAAATCCGCCCGGAAAAGAGCTTGAGCAGGGAGGCTGTGGACTCGGCCACGCCCTCGATCAGGCCGATGAACGTCCCCTTGACCCCCAGCACGTTGGCCAAGAACAGAGGCACAAGGTTGAACAGCATTTCCGAGGAGATGTCCATGAAGAAGCTGGTGAGGCTGGCGGCCCACACGTTGCGGGGGATTACCCGGGTAGTTGTCCTTTTCAAAGGCCCTCCCTTCGGGAGGGCAAGTATAGCTCGTCGGGTCCTGCCCCGTGCTGATAAGGCAAACTTGCCCGACGCCCTGGAAGTTTGCTTTCCATGGCCGCCCTCCCTACAATTGGGCAACTTCTCTATGGGAGGTGGTAGATCCGTGAACAGGGCGATTGTGGTATTCGGTTTGGTGCTAGGCCTGGGGGCCTTGGCCTTTTCTCAGGCCGTGGAAATGAGGTTTTTCCCCAGTGAGGCCCGCGCTGTAGCTTGGTTCCTCAACAAGACCGGAAAGGCTGTCACAGGCCTGAAGGTCGAGTTTGACCAGCCGGTGACCCTCCTGGGCAAGCTGGAAGTCGGTGGCGGGTTCAAGGTTCTTGCCGGTGGGACAAACGCCACGGAGCTTGTGCTGGGGGGCAGCCTGGTCAAGGACGGGTTTGTGGAGCTGCGGTGGCAGCCGGCCGCGGCCAAGCCGGTGTTGGTGATGTGGCTGGTGGACGGCCGCGCGGCGGGCTTGCCCTACTTCGGCAACCTCTCCGCCCTCATCAAGGTCCTCTCCTCCGGCCTTGTGGCCCTGCGCGAGGCCTCTCCTCAGGGGTTCTCCAACATGCTGACGACCTTCTTCGCTACCAACCCCACCCTTGCCGACTCCCTCAAGCTCTTGGGTTTGACGCCGGAGCTCCTCACCGCCATGGTCATGGCCTCCCCGGCCGAAGGCATCGAGAACCTTCTCCTCACCCTGGCGGCCTCGTTCAAGCTGGACACCGTCGAGGCCTTCCTGAAGGCCCTGAACTGGGAACCCATCTTCAAGGCCCTAGGCTTCTAACCTTCGAGGATTCTGGTTAGGGGGCCGCAGGCGCGGCCCCCTTTTCTTGGGCTTTCATCGCCACGTTCAGGACCGCGTCCAACATCCCAGGGGTGAGCCTCCCCGTCTGGGTGTTTTGCCGGGATGGATGATAGGAAGCGATCACCATAGGGCCGCGCGGACCGACCCTCAAGGTCTGCCCGTGAGCAAAGAGGGAACGACTCCGTGGGTAACCCAAGTGTTCAAGCGCCGTCAGGGTATGGAAAAACGCCACTCGGCCCAAGGCCACAATCGCGCCAACGTTGAAGAGAACCCGAAGCTCTTCCTCAAGGTAGGGGATGCAGTTGCGAAGCTCTCCCGAGGTGGGCCGGTTTTGGGGAGGGGCGCAGCGCACCACGGCCGTGAGGTAGACGTTTTGCAGCACAAGGCCGTCGCCGCGGCTTTGCGAAAATGACTGATTGGCCAGGCCCGTACGGTGGAGCCCAGCCATGAGGAAGTCGCCCGCTCCCCTGGGCCCGTCCCCCGTGAACATCCGCCCCGTGCGGTTGGCCCCATGGGCTGCCGGGGCCAGGCCCACGACGAGAATGCGGGCCTGAGGGTCTCCAAATCCCGGGACAGGTCGAGCCCAATAGTGTTGGTCACGGTAGGCAGCCGGCTTGCGCCAGGCTGCTTCTTCCCGGTACGCCACCAACCGGGGACACTTCCTGCAGCGCTCGACGCGTCGAGCTAACCGCTCTAGCTCCCCAGGCGCCAAAGGCGGATGGACAGGTCCCTCGAAGTGGTGATCAACCGCTTCCCGTCGGGCAAGAAGGCCAGGCCCCAAATGTCGCCCTCGTGACCAGTGAACTCCGTCACTTTTTGGCCCATGCTTACGTCGTAGACTTCCAGTCTCTTGCCGTACCCACCGCTAGCCACGAGTCTTCCGTCGGGGGAGAACGTCACCGCGTACATGGAGCTCCGCAACCCCTCCCGGAACACGCGGACCACTTCCCAGGTGTCGGTCCTGTAGATCCGGATTTCTCCGGGGTTGTTGGAGCAAGCGAGGTAGCGGCCATCGGGAGAGAAGCTCAAGGAGTACACGTTGATCCCGGCCTGGATGGGATCGCGGCGCAGGCGGAGGGTGTCCACGCTCCAAATGCGGATGAACCCGTCGCAGCCGCTGGTGGCCAGGGTTTTCCCGTCTGGGGAGAACGTGATACACCGCACCCAGCCCACGTGGGCCCGATCCTTGGATTCGGGGTCCACCAGCTTGGGATCAATGAACACGCCCACCTCGATCCAGGTGCGGGTATCCCACAGGCGCACCGTGGCGTCAAATGATCCCGAGGCCAGGAGGGTCCCGTCCGGGGAGAAAGCCAGCGTCCACACCGTGAACTTGTGGGCGTACTTGGTCCACACCACTTTGCCGGTGGCCACTTCCCACACGGTGATGTTGGCGTCCAAGTCCCCAGCGGCGAGGAGTTTGCCGTCTTGTGTGGAGGCCAGGCTGCAGATAATCCCTGGTGCCCCGGGCAAAGTCCGAATCGGGCGGGCAGGGTTCGTCCACGAGCGAATTTCCACTGTGCGGCTTTGGGCCACAGCAAAAGTGTCGGGGCCCAACACAGCCAGGGCATGCTCATGGTACCCATACTCGCTTTGAATCACTTGGCCGGAGCTTATGCACCAAAGACTCCCCAGGCCCACAGCCAGAAGGAATATTCTGATCACGGTGACCTCCTTCAAACCCTGAGTGTACCCCTTCGGGGACCGGGCGGGCTACCATCGCCGGTGATGGACCGGAAGCTGGCCTGGGTTGGACTGAACCTGTTGCCCGGATTGACGCCCCGCCGGCTTCGCTTGCTGTTGGAGCACTGCGGGGGACCTGTGGAGGCCTGGGAAGCCCTGGGCAAGGGTCAACCCGAGGAGCTGGGGGAGGAGCTCGGTGACGCCGTGTTTCGCGAGCGGAAGGAATCGGACCCCTCAAGGGAGCTGGATCGGGTCGCCCGGGCTGGGGCTGCCATCCTCACATGGGACGATCCGAACTACCCCGATCCCCTGCGGGAGCTTCCCACGGCCCCGCCCGTGCTGTACCAGCTGGGGGAGTGGAAGCCGGAGGACCGTGTGGCGGTGGCCGTGGTGGGCACGCGGCGGTGCTCGTCCTACGGCCGGCTTGTGGCCAAAAAGCTTGGGGAGGAACTAGCTTCCCGTGCGGTGACGGTGGTTTCGGGCTTGGCCCCGGGGATTGACACCGCGGCCCACCAGGGGGCTCTGCTCGCCGGGCGGACGCTGGCGGTTTTGGGCACAGGCCTGGGCCGGATCTATCCCGCGGGAAGCGAGCGCCTGGTGGAGCAGATCCGTTCCCGCGGGGCCGTGCTCACCGAGTTTCCTTGGGACATGCCGGGATCCAACTGGTCCTTTCCTCGTCGCAACCGCCTCATCGCCGGGTTGTCCCTGGCCGTGGTTGTGGTGGAGGCCCCTCTGCGCTCCGGCGCCCTGGTCACCGCTGACTACGCCCTGGAACAAGGCAAAGAGGTCATGGCTGTGCCCGGTCCCATCACCTCCGAGGCCTCGGCCGGCACCAACCGCCTCATCCAAGAAGGGGCCAGGGTCGTGACCTCAGCGGAGGACGTGTTGAGCGAGCTCGGCCTCGTGCCCCTGTTCACCCGGGAGCGCCGCCAGCCCGACTTGGAACCCGAGGTCCGGAAAGTGTACGACCTTCTTGGCCAAGAACCGCTGGATCCCTCCGAGCTGGTGGAGCGCTCGGGCCTTTCCCATGCCCGGGTGGCCCAAATCCTCTTGGAGTTGGAGTTGGCAGGGTTGATTGGCGAGTTCCCCGGGCGGAAGTACGGCCGGGTGTAGCCTGCGTTACAGATCAGGACCGCCCTTCCCCTTATACTGTCCTCGGATTCCCATGAAAAGGTGTCGACTGTCCCGTCGTGGGGCAAGGCTCAATGTGGGAACAAGGAGGAACCCATGAGATGGATGGTATTGGGTGCAGCGCTCGTAGCTCTGGCCGCTCCGGTTTGGGCGGATCCGGCGCGAATCGCCTTCATCTTGGACGCGTCCGACTCCATGAACCTGCCCCACAACGGCGTCACGAAGTTCGAGTTTGCCAAAGACGCTTTGGTGCAAACCGTGGAGGGGTTGCCGGAAGGTACAGCCTTTGCGGTGGTGGTGTTCGGTCACCGGGTGGTCAAGACCTCGGAGGCTGCAAGCTGTAAGGACATTGAACTCCTCTACCCGCTCAAGGCCTACACCGCGACCGAGCGGGCGAGCATTGTGGCCCGGATCAAGGGCCTCGTGGCCAAAGGGAAGACCCCGCTGGCCTCCTCCCTGAAGTTTGTGGCGGGCAGCGTTCCCGCTCCTGCCCGGGTGGTGCTTCTCACCGACGGTGTGGAGACCTGCGGGGGGAACCCGGAGGCCGAGGCCCGCAAGTTGGCGGCAGCGGGGTACACCGTGGATGTGGTGGCCCTGGCCGTGAAGCCCGAGGAGGAGAAGGCCCTGCGCGCCCTCGCCGCGGCGGGCAAGGGCCGGTTCGTGTTGGTCAAAGACCCGGGGGAGTTGGCGGCACTGTTCCGCGAGCTTTTGGGGTTGCCTACCCTTCCCCCCACGCCTCCGGCGCCTACCCTGCCCACCTGCTTGACCAAGTACAAAGTCAGTACGGACATCCTGCAGTTGTTGGTCAAGCACCTCCCCTACCCCACCTGCGACGCCATGTGGGACCTGATCCTGAAGTTCCTGGAGGCCAACCCGCCGGCCAAGGTCCTCGTGGGGACGGACGGGGACGACGTGCTATTTGGGACCTCGGGCAACGACCTCATCCTCGCCCTTGGAGGTAAAGACCAGATCTACGCGTTCGGCGGAAACGACCTGGTCATCGCTGGAGCCGGAGACGACCTGGTGCAAGGTGGGGATGGGGACGACCTCATCCTGGGGGGTGCGGGGAACGACCTCCTCCTTGGGGGTACCGGGAGCGACGTGATCTACGGGGAGGAGGGCGATGACCGCCTGGAAGGCGAAGCCGGCGACGACATCTTGTGTGGGGGCGTGGGCGACGACCTGATCCTGGGGGGTCCGGGCTGCAACAAGATCGACGGCGGCCCAGGCAAGAACAGGGTGTTCGACGAGGGCCTGTGTTTGCCGTGCCCGCCGGTGGCCCCAGTTCCTGCAACCAAGTGTCCCACGGCTGTCCCGCCTGGGCAGAAGCCTCCTGTGCTTGCTGCCCCCAAAGCGGTGAAGGCCGTGAACGAGGGGGAGTGCATTGTGCTCCGGGCGGAGATCTATGATCCCGACGGCGACCCGGTCAAAGTGACCTGGTCGGCCCCTAAGGGGTTTTTCACGGACCCCAACGGTGTAGAGACCACGTACTTCGCTCCCTGGGTCCTCCCCTGCGAGGGGGAGATGGTGGAGATCACCGTCACGGCCGAGGATGCCTGCGGGGCCAGAAGCGTGGACAAGCTGCTTTTGCACGTGCGCAACGTGAACCGGCCGCCGGTGGTGGACGCCGGCCCAGACCTCATGGTGGACGAGGGGGGCAAGGTCAAGCTCATGGCCTGTGCCGCCGACCCGGACAGTGAGCCCCTCACTTTCCTGTGGATCGTTCCCTGCGGCCGGGGTTCGTTGGACAACCCCACCGCCCTCGCCCCGGTGTACACGGCCCCCTTGACCAGCAAGTGCGAGGGGGAGTTCGTGGAGCTGGTCCTCAAGGTACGCGATGTCTGTGGGGCTGAAGTTCAGGACACGGTTCGCGTGTACGTGCGCAACGTGAACCGCCCACCCTGGGCCGATGCTGGGCCGGACCTCACCGTGCCCGAGTGCGGCCGCATCGCCATCCTGGCCAAGGCCGGCGACCCGGACGGGGAGAAGCTTACCTACAGCTGGACCGCCAGCGCGGGCCTGCTCATCGGGGACGACACCCTGTGCCCGATCTTCGTCGCTCCCGAGGTGGAAGGCTGCGACCACATCATGGTGACGCTGGTTCTGCGGGTCATGGACCCCTGCGGGGCGATCGCCGAGGACGTTCTGTGCATCAAAGTCATGAACGTGAATCGCCCACCGCAAGTCAAGGCCGACCCGTAGAAAGAGTCGGGTAAGTCGGGGCGGGGCCGCTGTGCGCGGCCCCGCTTCTTTTCTCCTCGCTTTAGGTCCCGTTCTTTGCGATCTCGGGCGACCGGGGGCCGGGGCTTGATCCGCCACCCGGACAAGCATCCCCCCAGGACTTGCTCAGTCTGTCACGCCCTTACGGATGAGGGGGGTCGAGAATCCAGTCGGGTGTGATGCTCCCCGTCCGCAGCGGTCAAAGGACGTTTTCCCCGGTGCCCTCCTTGTCGGAGAGAATCACCGTTACCTTCTCTACCCCAGCGAGCGAAGACAGGGCCTGGGAGAAGGCCGGAAGTTCCGAGCGTTTCTTGGGTTAGTCCCGTCAAGTGGTGTAGATGGGGTTCCTCGCCGGTTGTGACGAGCTGGACAGCGATCACCTCCGTCGGGA
>OGCL01000758.1_pt1 | contig 31968 bp, 35 predicted proteins | sample 1570041 | NCBI WGS metagenome assembly OGCL01 (sample SAMN06266162, study PRJEB24511) | hot springs metagenome | isolation source: Hot spring water | place: South Africa: Limpopo | collected 2015-06-22 | reverse complement strand
CTTCTCCGAGCCAAACAGGCTAAGCTGTGTTACAGGGCTTAGATAGGCAATTATACACTAAAATAGCCATAGGAAGGACTGTTTCGGAATTTTTATAATCGACAAATTTTATTTGAATTTTGCTTTATCTTTTTAATGCACTGTCTTTTGCTAAAATTCCGTGAAGTTTCTTTTATAAGATGTCGTATAAAAATCCTCAGCCCTTCCTATCTAAACTTATTGATTATGTAGCATACGCCAAAAATATCTTCTATGATATAATTTTTGATATCATGAAAGCCCAGAACGACATACAAAGGGTAGCCAGATATTTTAAGGATAGGCAAGAAGTCTCCGCTTTATATATTTTCGGGAGCTTTGCAAAAAGCAACGAAATTCCCGAGAGCGATATTGATGTTGCTGTATTGATAAATGATAAAAAAAAGGGTAGATATACTTTTGAATCACTAAAAAGAACTTATTATGCCGCATCTCCAAAACTTTCCCTTCGTCCTCTGGATATTGTTTTACTGAATACAGCTTCTCCTTTCCTCAAACACCGTATAATCAGAACAGGCAAAGTTATTTTTGATAGAAATAAAAGGCTAAGGAAAAGATTTATTGCCAACGCTATCATTGAATACATGGATTATAAACCAATAGAAGACATCTGCCTTAAAGCGGTTTCCCAACGATTCAAAGGAGTATCCGTTGGTAGATAAAACGCTCATTAGGAAGAAACTTGAGAGGATACAAATATATCTGCAGCAGGTCAGGCAGAAAAAAGACCCCGGCATTGCATCCTTTATTAAAGACAAGGACCTTCAAAGCATTGTATTGTTTAATTTGATTCAAGCCATCCAGTCATGCATTGATATGGGTGCCCATATAATAAGCGATTCTGAATGGGAAACGCCTTCAACTCAAGCCGAGATATTCCACATTTTAGCTTCTAAAGGGGTTATCACCAAAGTCCTTGCTAATAAAATGATTCGCATGGTTGGTTTTAGGAACAGGGTAGTCCATGAATATGAAAAGACGGATATGAAAATAGTTCATTCTGTATGGAAAAAGCATATTACCGATATAGAGAGTTTTTGCAGGGCGATAGTAATTAAATTCAAATTATAAAATTATCTTCTTTGAGAAAATGTATATTAAGATAGGGTTATAATATTCATCTGAACAAATCAGAAATATGGTGCATATAACCTTTTATTTCAAGCCTGAGTGCTGGTTTTGCGATGCTGCCCAAGAGATGCTCAATGGTCTAATAGATAAGTATGACCTGCGTATCAACAAGATTGATATCAGAGAAGATGATGAACTCCATGAGCTTTATCGCTATGACATACCAGTTCTTGAATTCAAAGACGGCTCAGCGCTCCACGGCAGGATAAAGCTCAAAAACCTGCTACAGAAGATTGAGGAAAACAGGGAATAATTTTAGCATTTCACATTGATGAAATTTGCCTGTAATCTGCTTAGGGTTTACCTATGAGTCTTTTCAAGGACAATTAAATAACTATTCAGCCTTTTCGTCCGAAAAACAGAGATATAAACATAAATTAATTTATTTATAAGTCAACTCACAGGTGTCCAAAATAATATTCAAGTAGGGATATGAGATAATTTCTTTGCCAAAGAACTACCTTCGTCCATGGGTAAGCCTTTGTGAGACTTCATACTTAGTTTTGCAATATCGGCAGTTGGGGCTTCCGCTTCGTCTTCAGCCTCCTTGACGCGACCCCAAAAAAAACAAAACAAAAAATGTTGCTGATAATGAAAAAATGATATAATTTATATAATTTTTTATCAATTGAGAAATTTTTTTTACAAGAAATGGGCACGATTTGATAGATAGTATTTTCAAAAAACTTGAAGAGTATTTCAATAAAGAATGCTTTCAGCTTGTATTCATCTTTGGTTCATTTGCATGTGGAAGAGTCGCTCAAGAAAGTGATATAGACTTAGCTATCTTATTTAACAAAAAACCCGAAATTGAGAAAATTATAAAGATATCATCTGATATACCAGAAATCACAAACAGAAAAGCAGACATTGTTATTCTAAATGATGCCTCTCCAATCATTAAAATGCAAGTTTTAAAAAATGGAAAAATTCTTAAAAAACAAAGCGACAGAATATACTCAGACTTCTTCATAAAAACCATAAAAGAATATGACGATTTAAAGCGGATCCGGAAAGAAGCTGAAAAAAATATACTCAAAGGAAGAATTTATGCCTGACAGGGATATTATACTTGCAAAAATTGGAATCATTCAGCGATGTTTAAAAAGGATAAAAGATGTAACAAATCTTGACTCTTCTGCTCTTGAAGATATTGATAAACAGGACATATTTGTAATTAATCTACTTCGGGCAATAGAATCCGCAATAGATATCGCAGCACATATTGTAGCTTCAGAAGGATTAGGACTTCCTTCCACTGTAAGAGAAAACTTTAAATTACTTTATAATACCGGCATAATAGATGAAACCATGCTTAAGAAAATGCAATCAATGGTAGGTTTTAGAAACATAGCAGTTCACGAGTATCAATCACTTGATATAGAAATTCTTAAGGCAATCTTAAACAAGCATCTAAAAGATTTGGAAGACTTTTATACAGTAATTTATAAATGGACTTTCCCTTCTGAATGATTTATAGATATTTCATTTCCTCTCGTTTAAATCCTCGTTTAATTATGTTAAGAACCCTGCGCCAAGAGCGCAAGGAGTTCTCATCCATTAAACGAGTTGAAACCGTCTTTGAAATTTATATACATCAAAATTCAAGACGCGACCCTATAACGCTTCTTAATCTCTGCCCTTCTAATTGCATGTAATCTGCCCGCCCTTAGTAATTGTGCAGGTTTTTTTACCTTCGGGGGCATTTGGGTTAGTTACAGCTATCGAGTATGTATCCTTAGCAGCGCTCACAACTGTTATTGTATTGCCTTGTGTTGCCGCACACTCCCCAGCGTTAAAGCCCTCATAAGTCTGCTTTAGGGCAGTCCACGCCTCAGCCTTCATTGCACAGTTGTGCAGATCAGATATCACAGTAGCTGAAATTGCTGTTTTTATAGGGGCAGGTTCTTTTTTTGAATCGAATAATTTTGGAAGCCCGATGATTGCGGCAAGCGCTATAACGGCTATAACTATCAATAACTCAATGAATGTGAAGCCGTTTTTTATCTTGATTAGCTGCATGTAATCTGCCCTCCGTTTGAAATCGAACAGGTTGTCTTTCCAGCAGGTGCGTTTGGGTTAGTTACTGTTATGGTATAAGTGTTATCTGTAACACTTCCCACTATAAGAGTATTAGTATGTGTTATGACACATTCACTGGCATTAAAGCCAGTATAGACAAGCCTCTCAGAGCCCCATGCTTCGGCTTTGCCCATGCAGTTGCGCAGATCAGAGAGCATCGTTGCCCAAACCGCTGCCTTCCTCATATCTTGATACCGGGGTATTGCGATAGCTGCAAGAATGGCGATAATAGCAACTACTAATAATAGCTCAATAAAGGTGAATCCCTTATAAGAGGCGAAGTGCTTAAAGGACATTTTTTTGTTCAATTTGGTAAATCCTCTATCCAATGACAATAGCCGGCAATAAATCTTATCTTTTAAAAAAAGGGGTTCAGGATAGAGACCTGAACCCTCTTGTGTCAACTCTTTGTCAGATTAACCATACATTTAAAATAAAAGCAACTTTTCCATTTACTATGTGCAAGTTACATCATTAGTGGTGCTATTAAATTGACATGTTCCTGTATATGCTCCGGTGCCCGTAAGTGAGCAACCTGTAATATTGCCAGCGGCATCAAAAGAGCAAGTAAAGTTACCGCCTCCTGTCACGCAACTTGTGCTTCGAGTGCATGTTGCACTTCCAGCTGCTAGAGTGCGAGCATATTCTGCAGCACAGGCGCTTACACAATTTCTCACATCAGACTGGCAGGCAGACCTTGCAGCAGCCGTTCTATACCTTGCAAACTGGGGTATTGCAATAGCCGCTAAAATTGCGATGATTGCCACAACGATTAATAATTCCACCAGGGTAAAACCCCTTTGATCCCTTGCCTGCATTTGATGAATTGTCCTCATCATAACTAAAATCTCCTTTTTTGAAGGCTCAAGCCTTCTTTTTTAGTTTTTTTCACGCCAAAGGCGTTTTCTTTGATTGCATTACCATTCACTAACTACTATCTACCATTCACTAACTACCATCCACTATCTACCATCCACTATCTACTAACTACTATCCTTCTTAACACCACCTCCCTTTCTCTTAGGTGTTGTAATTGCTTTGCCTCTTTGAGATTGCTTCGCCGCTTCGCTTCTTGCAATGACTCATAAGATTAATTAGTTTTACGATTCATTTATTATAGAGCAACTTTTGTGCCAGCTCGGGCATAAAATGCAATACCTTGATAATAGCAGATTTAGGATTATACCCCAAGTTTTGGACAGGCTGAAAGTGACAATTTTTGTCATCACGAGTGACGAAATTTGTCAGCGTGTTTAATTTCAACCATTTAGAGGTGACAAAAATTGTTAGTGATATATATACTAATGAAGCCATAAGTAGGAAGGCATTGGGGTTTTTGTATAAATCATGACGGCTTCCGCGTCTAAGAAGGATACAGCCCGAATCCTTTAGCTTTTTAATCAGTTCTTTTCTCTTCATACCGCAAGGGTAAGTTCTTTTATCTCATATTTCTCTGGCACATCATCCATGGTCATAAGAATATACGCATCTTTCATGTTTTCTTCTAATTCTTTGAGCGTTTCACCCTGTGTCATAATTTCAGGATGTTCAAGGAGCTTTCCCACCCAGAACTTCTCGCCCTTCCAGTAAATCATTTTTAGTTTTGTCTCCATGTAATCACCTCGCAAAGACCTTTAAATCATTATAGCAGGTAAGGATTTTACATGCCAATCAAATTTTTTAATTCTAAAGTAATCAATAAAAAGTTGTCATTATAAAAAAATTTTTTAGTTTAAGGCTCAAAGTCAGAAAAAATAAATAGAAACATACTAATGAAGCCATAAGTAGGAAGGCACTGATTATAAAATCCTTTTTAACCTCCCCTTTACTTCCTCGACTGCGCTCGGGGCGGGCTCTTTCACTCCGCTCCTCGGAAGGACAACTTTCTATCCCGACAGGTTAAACCTTTAAACTCCCTATCAGTTGATTGATGTCGTTAATTCCCTCACTTATCATAAAATCCTCTATTCCTTTTATGATTTCTATTGTTGCAAGGGGATTGACGAAATTTGCCGTTCCGACTGCGATAGCTTTGGCGCCTACTATCAAAAATTCAAGGGCATCTCTGAAATTCATTATCCCGCCCATGCCTATAACAGGGATTCCAACAGCTTTGCAGACCTCCCAGACCATCCTGACAGCCACAGGCTTTATGGCTGGACCTGAAAGTCCGCCAGTTATATTCGCCAACATGGGCTTTCTCGTTTCGATTTCAACGCACATACCCGTCAAGGTGTTGATAAGTGATACTGCATCCGCCCCTGAATCTTCGACGACCTTTGCCATCAAGGCTATATTGGTGACATTAGGGGATAGTTTGATAATCAGAGGGAGGTTTGTCGCCCTTCTAACTTCTGATGCAACATGTTTGAGGGTGGCGGGGTCGGTCCCGAATATGCACCATCCCGCCTCTTTATTGGGGCAGGAGACATTCATCTCAAGGGCGTGAACACCTTCTGCATCGCTCAGAAGCTCGGCAGCCTTGACGTATTCCTGAACAGAGTCTCCGAAAAAGTTGACGATAACAGGTATATCAAATTGACGGAGATAAGGAAGTTTCTCCTTGAGAAAAGCTGGAATGCCGATATTCTGCAATCCAATTGCATTGAGCATACCAGAGGAAGTTTCAACAATACGGGGAGGGGGGGTTCCCTTCCTTGGTGTTGCGGAAAGCCCCTTGACCACTATGGCGCCCAGACTGTTAAGGTCGAAAAATTCTGCATACTCTTCTCCGTATCCGAATGTGCCTGATGCGGTAATTACAGGATTTTTGAGCCTTAGCGAGGCTATTTGGACTGAGTGATTTGGTTTGGGGATTATTCCCATATTACATCTCTCAGGTTAAAGACAGGTCCTTCTTTACAGACCCTTTTGTAGGAAAATTCATTTTCTTCATTTTTGACCTTTGCCACACAACCTAAACATACGCCTGTGCCGCAAGCCATCCTTTCTTCAATGGAGGCATAGCAGTTTAAATTGTATATCGCCGCAATTGGTTGAATTGCGTTAAGCATGGGCTGAGAGCCGCAGCAATAAACTGGCAGGTTTTTAAACGTGGGATTTGAGTCTATAAAATCTCTAAAGAGCTCAGTTACAAGCCCTGCATGTCCAACGGAACCGTCATTAGTTGATATGAATGTTTCTTTAGACAGAGATGAAGCCTCTTCAAGCATAACGAGTTCGGATTTGGCTCTGGCGCCGTAGAAAAGAAAGGCTTTATTTTGGAACTGCCTTAATAATGGCATAAGAGACGCTATCCCGATTCCGCCGGCTATGGCGATAAATTCTTCATTCGGGATGGGATAGCCGTTTCCAAGGGGACCTATCGCATATATTGTGTCGCCAACATGCATCCTTGATAAATAAGATGTCCCCTTGCCCCTGATTCTAAAAAGGAACTGCAGTCTCTTTTCATCAAAAACATAAACGCTGAAAGGTCGTTTAAGCAAAGGGTCAGAGCCAGCCCCGGTTTGAAGCATGTAAAACTGACCAGCCCGGGGCTGAATATTTTCAGACAGAGGGGCTATTGTCAGCAGGTGAAACGATTCATTAATCCGGATATTGCTTATGATTTCTGCCGGGAAATATTTAGTCAAAGCTAATCTCTATTATCTCATATTCGATCGTTCTTGCAGGGGCTTTGACAATTGCGGTGTCGCCGACTTTTTTGCCTATCAATGCCTTTCCGACTGGAGATGTGATGGATATCTTTTTTTGCTTGAGGTCAGCTTCCTCGCTACCTACGAGTATGAACTCGTATTCTTCATCTGCCTCAATATCTACAACCTTCACCTTTGCCCCAAATGCGACCTGAGAACGGTTAATCTTTTTTGTATCGATAACCTCTGCCATTGATATCTTCATCTGAAGTTCTTGAATGCGCCCCTCAATAAAACTCTGCTGTTCTTTTGCGGCGTGGTATTCTGCATTTTCGGAGAGGTCTCCGTGAGCCCGAGCCTCAGCAATAGCCTTAATATTTTTAGGCCTTTCAATCTTGAGAAGCCTGTCAAGCTCATCCTTTAAATTCTGGAGTCCCTCGCTCGTCATAGGTATTCGGTTCATAACGTCCCCTTCATAATTCAAATGTTGCCTGTCGAAGAGAATTAAGCAGTTATAAAATAACACTTTAGAGTCAATTTTTTCAAAATCAGAGAACTCCCCAAATCAGTATAGAACTAAAAAATGCTGGATATTATTTTGGACACCTGTGATGAAACAAAATAAAACTTTCTCATTTATTCGAAAGTCTGCTGGGTTGGAGAAACAGTGTTTCGAAAAGCCTGCCTGAATTTACCTGAAACTCAGGAAACTCCAGTTAAAAATATAATTGACAAAAAAATTGTGCAATTTTAGACTACTCGTATGAGCTTAATTTTTCTCTATAACTATTATAAAATCGGGCGTTTTATATTTGCTTTTACATTGTTTATATCTTTCCACATGGTTGACTTGCTCTCTAAAATTCCTGCTCTCAATGTCGTAATCTTAGTCTATCTTTTTTTAACTTTCATCAGATTGGTTAGTTTAAGTAAGCGTTTTTTCCAGGCAGATTTTATTCTGGATATTGTTTTAATCTCTCTCATACTTTATTTTAATATAACTGCGTATTCCTTCTTGACACTTATTTATCTACTGCCTATTTTTTTTGCATCGGTATTGATTAAAGGTAGAATCTACTTTTCTTTACCCATCTTGGCTTGTTTGATGTATGGTATTAGCTCTTATCTGAATCAAAATTTTTTTGAAAGAGAATACTTTGTGAATATTTCTCTTCATATATTGTCATTTATTGCCATCTCCATAGCTGGTAATGCCATGAAGAACAAACTCGAGAATCAGGAGAATTATATTAAAAAACTCGAAGAGGAAAAGATAAAAATGGAAAGTCACAGAAGGCTATACAGAGTAAGCGCAGACCTTGCTCATCAATTGAGAAATCCTTTGGCTGTCATATTTTCATCGGTGCAGCTTTTGAAAGAGGGTAAAAATAATGATGAATTAATTAATATGATCTCTGATGAAGCAGCAAGGCTAAAGAGTCTGGCAAACGATTTTCTCCTTTACTCCAGACCTTCTGATGCCCCCTTAGAGAAAGTTGATATAGTTGATGTTATAAAGGTTCTTACAGTTCACAAAGATAAAACAAAACAACTGATATTAGACATGGAAAACAGCGCGATTATTCATGGCAACAGGACTTATATTGAAGCGGCACTGGATAATATAATAAAAAATGCTATAGAGGCTGCTCGTTCATGTGTAATAATAACGGCAAAGACTGAAAAAAAATATGTTCAAATAAATATAGAAGATGATGGCCCAGGCATTGGTGAGAAAGAAATTGACAGGATCTTTGAACCTTTCTTCACGACCAAAAAATCTGGAACTGGTTTGGGGCTTGCCATATCAAATAGGATAATTGGAAATTTCGGAGGTACTATTGGATATAGTAAATCTGAGATAGGCGGCGCAAATTTTATGATAACACTGCCGATTTATGAAGGAGAGTAGATGAATACTTTGATAGTTGATGATGAGAAAAATATCAGGAAAACTCTTTCTATGATTCTTACCGAGTTTGATTCCAATATTAAAGAAGCAGGCTCAGTCGAAGAGGCTGACCTTCTAATAAACAGAGACTTTTTTGATATTGCTATTGTTGATATTAGACTTCCTGACGGTTCTGGTGTCGAAATTCTCAAAAAAATCAGAAATGATTCTCCTGATACCATAGTCCTTATAATTACCGCTTTTGCTTCAACCGAGACTGCTGTAGAAGCAATGAAGGCAGGCGCATATGATTACATAACTAAACCTTTTAACCTCGATGAGATAAGAATAATCCTCAAAAATATAATAGAAAAGTTAGCTTTACAAAAAAAGGTCAAGGAACTCCAGAGATATGAGGATGAATATCAGAGCATTGTCGGCAAATCCATAGCTATGAAAAGGGTTTTCGATATAATTGAGAAAGTAGCCCTTTTTGATTCAAGCGTCATCATATTAGGCGAGAGCGGAACCGGGAAGGAGCTTGTTGCTAAAGCTATTCACAATAAAAGCATGCGCTCTGGCAAGCCATATGTCGCCGTTAATTGTGCCAGCCTGCCGGGCGAACTGCTCGAGAGCGAACTCTTTGGATACATGAAAGGCGCTTTTACAGGTGCCTATTCTTCGAGGCGCGGATTAATAGAAGAGGCTAATCACGGTAGTCTCTTTCTTGATGAGATCGGCGAAATGCCTGCTTCTCTTCAGGCAAAGCTTCTGAGGTTTCTCGAAGAAAAAAAGATTAGGCCACTGGGGGGCAATCACGAGATAAATGTAGATGTGAGGATAATAGCTGCTACAAATAAAGATTTCACGAATCTTCTTAAAAGTGGGGACTTCAGGGAGGACCTATATTACAGATTATCAACCTTCGAGATTAAATTGCCCAATTTAAAGGAAAGGCTTGAGGACATTCCTCTTCTCATAAATCATTTCGTCAATGTAATATCTCATAAATTTAACAAAAAGATCGTCAAAATTGAACCTGACTTTATTGATCATATTATGAAAATGGAGTTGCGGGGAAATGTCAGAGAGCTTAAAAACATCATAGAGAGAGAGATTATACTCTCAGAAGATGGTCATTTAAGATATACCCCCCAGAAACACTCCCAGCCAGTAGTATCTAAAATGCTTAGCCAAGAGCTAGATGCAGGTTTTAACCTCAATAGATTTATCGAAGAAATAGAAAGGGAAATGCTCCAAAAGGCTTTACAGAAAAGCGGAGGGGTAAAAACAAAGGCTGCGGAGCTTTTAGGTTTGTCCTTCAGGGAATTTAGGTATAGACTCGATAAATACAAGGATGATATTGATTAGCATTATCATAACCCCATTCAAATACCAAAAAAGAAAAGCCTGCAGAAAGTAGGGTAAAGACTCATTTCTTGGAGATTCTGGAAGCCCGCAGCATGCTGCGGGCTTCTATGAGGATTCATCCATTACTGTCCAGTGATAACCCCGCCCAGTTTGAATATAGGCAGATATAGTGCGATAACTATGAACCCTACGGTGATGCCCATAAATATTATCATCATTGGTTCGAGCATAGTAGTGAGATTCACGACGGCCTGATCAACCTCATCGTCATAAAAATCAGCTATCTTTATAAGCATTTGCTCAAGTGAGCCTGTTGATTCGCCAACATTAATCATCTGAACAACCATAGGACTAAATATCTTGGAGTCTTTCATGGTTTCTGCCACAGTGCTTCCAGTTGTAACATCTTTTTTGGTATTAAGAACCTCTCTTTCTACAATCTTATTGCCAGCCGTTTTTGCGCATATTTCAAGACCTTCCAATATAGGCACACCGCTCCCTATAAGGGTTCCGAGTGTTCTCGAAAAACGTGCTACGGCAACCTTTCTTAACAAATCTCCAAAAATCGGCAGGTCGAGCAAAAATTTATCGGTTACCTTCCTGCCTTGTTCAGTTTTGCGGTATTGCACAATTCCTATTATCAAAAGGATAAAAGAGATTAAAATGATAAGACCCCCGATACCGCTTATGAAATTGCTAAAACCTATTACAATCCTTGTCGGTAAGGGTAGGGCTACGCCCATTTCAGAAAAAATCTTGGCAAAGATAGGTATTACGAATATCATTATTATGGCAACAACAAGCACCGCAACAGTTAGAATAATTCCAGGATAAATCATGGCGCCCTTGACTTTCTTTTTGAGCTTCATGGTTTTTTCGATATAATCTGCAAGCCTGATGAGGACGCTGTCCAGAACGCCGCCGATTTCACCGGCAGCAACCATATTTGTATAGAGATTATCGAAAACCTTCGGGTGTTTTCTAAGGGCGTCTGCTAAGGTTGAGCCTGTCTCTATGGATTCTTTAATCTGAATTAAAACATCTCTTAACCCCTTTTTTTCCGACTGCTTTGCCATTATTTCAAGACCCTGAACAATCGGGATACCCGATGAGAAAAGCGTGGCAAACTGCCTTGTGAATACGACGAGGTCTTTTTCTTTTATGCCACCTTTTCGCCCCAAAGCTTTTGCTTCAGATTTCTTGGTTTCTGTGACAGAAGTGGGAATAATTCCCTGCCTTCGCAAAGCAGAAATAACTTCATCCTTAGTGGGTGCTGTTATTTCCCCACTCTGAAAAACACCTGTTGTGGTTTTGCCCGTCCATTTAAAAGTAATGTCCATGATTTAACTCCTCGTTTGCAATAAATAGCATTTTTCATAAATAGCAATATCCTAATTAATATATATACCATAAATTGAACAGGTTTCAAAATATTTTTTTACTGTCCCAAATTCTGCGATACAAATATAAAGCTTAACAGGAGTAACATGATATATAGGAAGGGCTGGGGAAGGATTTTTATACGACACCTTATGAGGTCAATATCAGAGCGGAAGAGCGATGGACTGGTTCCGTGCTTCTGCAGGAACGGCGCTCCCTATCGCTATCTTTGGGTTTATATATTGATTTTTAGTTCTATCGCTGATTTTGGGGCTCGTGCAATTGACCCTATGTTTATATTCCCTAAGTTTTCCCCTCCCCCTTAATTTCGGGGAGAGGAAAACTTGCACAAAAATCAATTAAGCATTTTGCATTTCACATGCCATGATGGTATGTTTGCAAAGCACAGAAGTCGTAATCGAGCCTACACCTCCAGGAACCGGGCTGATTTTGGCTACAATAGGTTCTGCCTGGGCAAAATCCACATCGCCGCAGTATTTTCCGGGATTGTCCGGGTCAGGGTTTATGCCAACGTCAATAACTGTCTGTCCTGCTTTGAAGAAATTGCCTTTTAACATTTTAGCCTTGCCTACCGCAGCAATCACGATTTCTCCATCCTGGCACACTCCGGGCAGATTTTCCGTCCGGGAATGGCAAATTGTCACTGTGCCGTGCTCCCGCAGCAGAAGCATTGCCAGAGGTTTGCCTACAACCAGAGAGCGTCCTACAACTACACATTTTTTGCCTTTAACTGGAATATTGTAAAAATGGAGCATTTCCATGCACGCACTGGGGGTGCAGGGGGGGAATCCGGTAACATCATCGGTAAAAACTTTTGCAGCGCCGCTGGTGGTGAGGCAGTCCACATCTTTTTCAACGGGAATGAGGGTTCTGATTTTGCGCTCATTGAGATGTTTGGGAAGAGGTGAAAACATCAATATGCCGTTTACATCTTTTTTTGCGCCGATTTCAGTCACCGCCTTTTCAAAAGCCTCCTGATCTATGTTTTCTGGATATTCGAATACCTGACAGTCCATGCCCACGCTTGTGCAGGTCTTTTTTGCACCACCTTCATAAAACAAATCGTCAGGACGCGCGCCCACACGGATAATGCCGAGTTTCGGGGTTATGCCTCTGGCTTTTAGAGCCTCAACCCGTTTGATCATGTCCTCCTTCATTGCATCTGCAACCGGTTTCGCTTTTAGAATTTCTGCCATTATGACTTTTCCTCCTTATTTATTTTGAGAGTTTGGAAATAACCAGATTCAAAGTTTCATCAGCAATTTTACAGCCTTCATCCACTAAACGATCCATTTCTTCTTTTGTGGATCTGACAAAATCCTGATCTTTGATAGTGTTGAGATTAATGATGACATTGAGTTTGCCGGAAATAAGCGCAGCTTTCATAAACACAACGCCGCAGCCCACATCGGAAATAGCGAGCATGCTTCCAATCTCTCCCATGCGCTGATGAATTTTGATGCCTTCATACGCCTTGCGCATAATTTCCATTGGGACGGAACATGCTATTTGGGAGCACTTCTCCATTGTTTCTTCCTTGAATTTGATTTCTTCCGGTGTGTTTTTTGGAAGACCGTAAGCCTTGGACAAAGGCTCGAAAACTTCAGCGTCTTTGTCTACCAGTGCTTCCAGTTCGGAAATGATTTTGTAACCTTTTTCGAGGAGATCTTTGACCTCAGGCTCTACATCGGCATATTTTTTCTTGCCGATTGTGAGATTGCCGACCATGTTGGAAAGTGCCATGCCGATTGCACCGCCCATTGCTGCTGCTCCGCCACCGCCCGGAACCGGAGCTTTGGATGCCAATACTTCGATAAAGTCTTTACAGGGTTTGTCAACCATTGATGCCATGCTTCAGTTTCCCTCCTTATTTGTTGTTGAGTCCCTTTCAGGAAACTCAACATAGTTTATTAATCAGAGATTTAGTAAATCCCCTTATCAATCCTTCCTTTTAATTAATTCAAGCATCTCTTCTCTTGTGCTCTGCTTACTCCTGAAAATGCCCCTCACGGCAGAAGTGACTGTTTTAGCGCCGGGTTTCTTAATGCCCCTCATGCTCATGCAAAGATGTTCTGCGTCTATGATTACCATACAGCCTTTTGGCTTTAATCTTAGCGTAATAATATCAGCAAGCTGGGAAGTCAGTCTTTCCTGAACCTGAGGCCTTTTGGCAAGTAATTCGAGAGCCTTTACGAGCTCGCTTATACCTACGATTTTCCCACTTGGGATGTAAGCTATATGGGCTTTGCCAAAAAAAGGCAGCAAGTGGTGCTCGCAAACCGAATAAAAAGGGATATCCTTGAGCAGCACCATCTCGTCATGATTTTCCCCTTCTATGGGTTTTAATAAATCTTCATCGGCAGTTTTTAACCCTGAGAATATTTCGAGATACATTCTAGCAACACGGTTTGGAGTATCTTTCAAACCAGGTCTTGCAGGATCATCTCCAATACCTTCCAGAATGAGCCTTATGCCTTCTTCTATTTTATTGATATCCATTGTGGGTAATTATTCGTTTGTCTGTAATGATTTTATCCATTTTTATGTCGTGTGATTCTGCAGGAACAGAATCTACAATCTGCTCCTCATACGAAAGGGCGATAGCTGGACAAGATTTTTCGTTCAGCATCTTGTCATAAAATCCCTTTCCATAACCAAGCCTGTTGCAGCTAACATCGAAAGCCACACCAGGAACAATTATCAGGTCAATATCTTTCACCTGTAATACCCTGTCTTCAGAAACATTAGGTTCAGGGATGTTCTGATAACCTGTAGAAAGTTCGCTCAAATCCATAATTTCATAAAGCTTCAATTCTGAAGATTCAGGCTCAACCTTTGGAAGGGCTATTGTTTTTCCCTTAGACAAACAATACTGCATCAGTCTAAAGGTATCAACCTCGCTTTTGTATGAAGCATAAAATAAAACTGTATGCGCCTTCTCAAATTCAGGAAGGCATGTAAGGGTTTTTTTAATAAAATCATCTTTGGCTTTTTTGTCTTTTTCTGTTATGGAGTTTCTCCTTCTGAGAACCTCCTTTCTTATGGTTCCTTTATTCATGCTAACTAAGAAACAAATTCCTGGAGTTGCTTTTTAATTTCCCGGACCTCTTTGACAAGTTCAGGAGCCCGTGTAAAAGGCGAGACACCCCCAATGTCTGCATCCATTACTGATTGATTAAATTTTAGAGCGCCGATCAAATTCATTTCATGAAGGTTGTCTTTTAAAAACGAGATATCAGCGTCGTTTCTAACCTTGTTAGCCACCACAAAAACCTCTTTGACACCAAGACCTTTAGCTAATTCTTTTACGGTATTAGCGGTCTGGATGCTTCTCTGTCCAGGTTCTACAACTACAATGAAGGCGTCAACCCCTTCTGCAGTCCCCCTTGTCAGATGTTCGATTCCTGCTTCCATATCAACTATTACAACCTCATCTCGTTCTACAACGAGATGCTTTAAAAGTCTTCTAAGAAGAGAGCTTTCAGGGCAATAACAGCCTGATGCAGCCACCTTTGCCTTGCCCATTACAAGCAGAGTAATGCCGTTTATCTTATACCCTATGCCTTCTGGCAAGTCGTCAACCTTAGGGTTCAGCCTGAACATACCTCCCATAGTTCCTGGTCTAACCCCTGTTCGTTCTTCAATAAGTTGCGACATATCAGCAAGAGGCTTTATTTTTGCTATTTCTGAGGCGCTCAACCCCATTGCCTGAGCAAGATTAGCGTCTGGATCAGCGTCAACTGCTATGACCTTTTTCCCTTCTTCTGCAAACAAATAGCTTAATATTGCGGATAAGGTAGTTTTGCCTACCCCACCTTTTCCAGTTATCGCGATTTTCATAAAAGAGAGTATAGCATATTTTGGGAAAATACTGTTTGAACCGAACGATAGTGATAGAAAAAATATAGAACATGCTGATATGACCAAGGGAATTGCCCTGAGCCGCTTTCACCATATCAGAAGACTCACAGGGATGGTGAGGCGTGATTGTGACCTCGGAGGAAGGCAGGAAGGCATCCCGAGAACGAGCGAAAAGCTATTCCCCTTGTCATAAAAATCCTAGTCGCTAATTTTCTTTTGAAAATACCTAACCAAAATTAGCGATAGAAGGTTAACATTGCGGGCAGTAAAATTACACCCTTTCCGTCATTACAAGGAAAGAAGTGACTAAGCAATCCTAAAAAATAGTTTCAAGCTTCAGGTTTTAAGTTAAAAGAAGCCAGATAATCCTTTGCTACTTGACTCTATAATTTAATCGGGGCGAGCCGATTCGAACGGCCGACCTCTCGCACCCCAAGCGAGTGCGCTAACCAAACTGCGCTACGCCCCGAATCTAAAAATAAGTTTGCTAAAGAGAACCTGCGATACTCCGTAAACGATTTTTGATATAGCTCAACAACTCCTGCATCCTTGGTTCTGAGGTCTGATTCAATTCTGTTGAACCTTCGACGACCCCTTCGCCATTAATTAAAGCTTCATTCAGGCGGGTGTTGCTCCGCTGGAGCTTTCTTCTTACCCCGTCTATCGTATATTTTTCATCGTAAAGAAGCCTTTTTATGGTCATAAGGAGGTCAACATCCTGTTTAGTATAAATCCTCTGTCCTGACTGGCTTCTTTTAGGACGGAGAAAGTTAAATTCAGACTCCCAATATCTTAACACATATGACTCGACTTCTAATATCCTGCTGACTTCTCCTATCTTATAAAATAATCTGTCAGGAAACAAATTCAGTGATTCGGACTTTTTCAGTCGTTTGTTCATAAGAATACCTCCCCATCAGCAAACCACAGAGTTTCCTAAACAGACTCCTTCACTACCTAACCGATTGTTAAGTGAGAGGTGTAATATCAAACTTAAAGAGAGAGTCAGCATTGCTTATGAGCAGCTTTCCATAGTCTAAAGAAAAAAATACAAAAATACCAAGATAAGCTGTGGAATTTATTTTTAACTTTTTTTATTGCAGGATTTCTTAAGTTCAACGCTTGCCTTGAAGGTGACAACCCTTCTCGGAGTAATCTCAAACTCTTGTTTGGTCATCGGATTTCTGCCCTTGCGAGCTCTCTTTTTTCTGATATTGAATGTCCCAAAGCCTGATAATTTTACGCCTTCTCCGTCAATGAGTTTTTGTTTTATCTTATAAAAAATAACCTCGACTATTTCCCTTGCCTCTTTCTTGGTGAGGCCTAAATTATCTTGCAATGCATCAATAATATCAATCTTAGTCATTTTACCCCTCACAAATCACAAAATCATATGAACTAAATAAAGAAAAAGGATTGCTAAATTTTAAATTACCTTTGGCTTATATTGTCAAGTTTTTAAATTTTATACACAAATAATTAAATCATTTTTAAAATTTGAAATAAGAGATTTCCTGAAAATAAGAGAGATTTCCTGAAATGGGGAGAAGTTATTGATTCTGCCTAAAATACCTATAGAACAATAATAGGTTGATTTATAAGTCGTTACGAGAACTCGCAGGGTTCGTGGCAATCAAATTATAAAAGGCGAGATTGCTTCGCTCCGCTCGCAATGACAATCTCCTATCGCTGATTTGGGGGTCTACCTTTAACTTGATTATAGATTAATTCTCTGGTATAGTAATTGCAAATTTGATTTTAACCATGTTAAATGCCTTTATGTCTTAAAGATTCTGCGTTTTAGAAAGGGGGTGAAAAAAATATGAAGAGAATAATTGCTTTAATAGTCGCTATTGTTTTCGTTCTGGGAGCCGTTTCGTTAACATTTGCTTCTCCTGCAATGGACAAATGCAATAAATGTCACAAGGCAGACAAGGCGCTCGATAAGGCTGTAGCAGCAAAGAAGATTGACTCTGCCGACGCATTGATTAAAGCAGTAAAAGCCAGCCCAAAAGCCAAGCTCCATGAGAAATTTACTGATGATGATTACAAGGCGGTAGCAAAAGAACTCAAGCTTAAATAAAATTATAAGCAAAAGGCAAAAAAGGAAAGGTAGGTAAACTGCCTTTCCTTTTTTTAATCTTCCGCTGTTGATTTTCTGAAAGCCTAAGTTTGATTCATACTGCCCAAATTTAGCGGTAGAAAATTGTAATTCCGAGCAGGGCGAAGCAATCCCAGCTTGAATATTATTTTGGACACCTGTGAAATGGCTTATTTTTCTATCACTGTTTTTGGATAAGTTGTTGAAGTTGTATAGCTTTTTAGCTCCATCGCTGAACTTGGGACATCCCTGCATATTGCTTTCATATTTATATTGAGCTATACTTTGTTTATGAGAGTTAATAGAGTCTCATTTATAGAGGTTAAATCTCCGAGGTATCATGTATTCAGCAAGTTCCCAATCCCCAGACTTGGCTCTGTTCTGCTTTCCACTTTACTAAGCCGCAGGGGCTACAATGTGAGGGTTTTTATCGAAGATGTCTCTGAACCGGACTGGAGCTTTATAGAAAATTCTGATGTTGTTTGCCTTTCAACTATAACATCTACTGCCCTGGAAGCTTATCAGATATCTGATAGGTTGCGAAAAATTGGCATTCCCGTAATCATAGGGGGGGTCCATCCTACCTTTTTGCCCAATGAAGCCATAGAGCACAGCGATTACGTTATTAGGGGAGAGGGGGAACAGTCGCTTCTGGATCTCTTTGATTTTTTCGAAAATGCTCAACCTGTGCTCGAATCCATAAAGGGCTTAACTTACCGGGACAAATCGGGTAATGTCCGGCATAATCCAATGCCACCTTTTATTGATAATCTGGATACCCTTCCGGAACCTGACTTTTCCCTTATTCATAACTGGAACCCTTCATACTTACATCCTGTAGCTACGTCGAGGGGATGCCCTTATAATTGTAGATTTTGTTCGGTCATCCTTATGTTTGGAAGGAGATATCGTTTTAAGTCCTTTACCGCCAGTATGCGAGAGATTAAGAATGTGCTTCACGCAAAACACAGGACTCGGATATTTTTTGTGGATGATAATTTCACTGTCAAAAAAGACAGAGCCAAAGAGATACTCAGGGCAATAATATCAGAAAAGCTAAATATAAGCTGGTCTGCCCAGACAAGAGTAGATGTAGCTGAAGACACTGAATTGCTTCGCCTTATGGCTGATTCGGGCTGCGATACCCTCCATATAGGGTTTGAATCAATCAATCCTATGACACTGGAGGCATTCAATAAAAAGCAAAGGGTTGAAGAAATCGTCTATTGTGTTAAAAGATTAAAGGAATACCACTTGAATATCCATGGGATGTTCGTCCTTGGCGCCGATACGGATGATATAGATACTATTAGAAAGACAGCAGATTTTGCGAGGCATCTTGGCATTGACACTGTTCAGTTTCTTATGCTGACCCCTCTACCAGGCACAGAGATTTTCAATGAGGTGAGGGATTCCGATAGACTTCTCCATACAGACTGGTCTAAATATGATGCCCATCATGTTACTTTTATCCCCGCTAAAATGAGACCCGAGACGCTTCATCTCGAAACTCTCAAGGCTATGGGTAAATTCTATTCCTGGAGATATATTTTAAGTCACCTTATAAAATTTGATTTTTTCTACGCGGCTATGGGACTTTACGGCAAAAGGACAATCAAAGATGCCCTTGAACAGGCGCAGGCTTATCTCCAAGAAATCGCAATCCTTCCCAATTTAGCAGCTCATTACAATAAATAAACTTTAACATAGGGGGTATCCATGTTTATTGTTCTCGTCCTAATTATCATCATTCTTATAGCAATTTTTGCCTTTCAAAACGCTACTCCAGTTACAGTAGCTTTTCTGTTGTGGAAGTTTGAGGCATCCGTAGCCGTTCTGATATTCCTGTGCGCTCTGGCAGGCGTTGTGGTAGGGATGATTTTAGCAGCAATAATGAAGTTAAAATTTTCCAGCCGCACCAACCTTTAACATGAAGACTCTAAGCTTAGGCAACTCCCATTGTGTTCACTATAAATTAACTTATGCCAGATAAAAAATGGTTTAATTTGTTTCCCTTTTATTACGGATGGGTTGTAGTATTCACTGGGATGCTGGGAGTTTTAGCCTGTCTGGGCCTCGGGAGATTTGCCTTTGGTATGCTCCTGCCTTCTATCGGCGAATCCCTCAATCTCACCTATTCACAAATGGGTTTGATAAGCACCGGCAATTTTTTAGGTTATCTTCTATCAGCCCTTATCAGCGGTATCATCGCAAACAGAACCGGATTGAGAAAACTTATTTATGTTGCCCTGATGCTCGTTGGTTTCACAATGATATTGTCGAGCATGGCGCAGGGATTTCTTTATCTACTGATAATGTATACTCTGACCGGCATTGGAAGCGGTGCAGCTAATATCCCGATAGTGTCCCTCGTGTCATCTTGGTTTACCAGAAAGCTGCGTGGAAGGGCAGCTGGGTTCATCGTTGCTGGAAGCGGCTTCGCTATTATTTTTTCGGGTAGCTTTATTCCGTTTATGAATGAATACATCGAAGGCGGTGAAGGCTGGAGAAGCGCATGGCTCGTATTGGGCTTAATGGTTATAGTTATTGCCTTCCTATGCCTTTTTCTGCTGAGAGATAATCCTTTGGAGCTCGGTTTAAAACCTGCCGGCTATGAAGACAATACAGCTTCTATTAGATGCAGTGAGTCCGTTCAAACTAATCAGGGCATATACAGAAGATGGATTATCTATTATCTGGGCATAATATATTTCTTTTTCGGCTATACATATGTCATTTATGTAACCTTCATAGTAACCGCCCTTGTAAAGGAAAGAGGGTTAACAGAGGCTGCAGCGGGGAATTTATGGTCTTTGATTGGTTTTCTGAGCATCTTTTCAGGACCTCTGGCAGGTTCGCTTTCGGATAAATGTGGTAGGAAAACAGCCCTGATTTGCGTATTTGCTTTTCAGATGTTGGCTTATCTATTTGTTGCCGCACATCTGCCCGAAACATTTATCTACCTATCGATAGTTTTTTTCGGTTTGGTTGCCTGGAGCATACCTGCTATTATGGCTGCGACAGTGGCAGACTACACCAGAGCAGCAGATACCGCCGCGGCATTTGGACTGGTAACATTCATATTTGGGATTGGGCAGATTACAGGACCTGCCGTTGCGGGCTACATGGCGGATATCTCTGGAAGCTTCTCAACAAGTTTCTATATGGCTACCGCTTTTTCGGCTTTTGCAATTTTGCTCTCCGCCTTGTTGCAAAAGGAGAAGACTTAATCTGCAGCTCTATATATAAATCCTATCGGTATTTTTCACTCCAGATGCCCAATTTTAAATGGAATAGGTATAATATTTAAAATGAGCACTACTAAAGACTATTCGGCTGGTGAAATTAATCTTCCATTTAACCTGCCCGATCCCGAAAGGGCTTCTAAAAACATCGAAACCTTTCTCTCTCTTTATCCTGATTACGATGATCGATTAAGGAGCAACTTATACGCTATTTCCATGCTCTTTTCATACTCCCAGTTCCTTGCAAACTATTGCTCGAAAAATCCAGAAGTATTATTTGGCTCATTAAAACACATTGATGATCCATTGACCATCACAGCCCTAAAAGAGGAACTCAGGGCAAAATTTTCAAGTTGCGAATCTTTAAAAGACGGCATGAAGGCTGTAAGAGATTTCAAAAAAGAAAAACTAATAATAATAACCATCCGAGATATCCTGAAAAGGGCAAATCTTCTAGAGACAATGAATGAGCTTAGCCTGCTCGCAGATGCCATTCTGTCTGAATCTCTTGATTTTGTATTGCCTTTTTTAGCTAATAGATACGGGCTACCTGAACACAATACCCTTGCCGTTATAGGACTGGGAAAGCTCGGACCATTGGAGCTTAATTACAGTTCAGACGTTGATTTGATATTCGTTTACCGAGAAGAAGAAGAGACTTCGGGAATGCTATCTCCCCAAGGCGTAATCATAAATAAGATATCAGCTTTTGAGTTTTATTCAAAAGTAGTGGAGGAATACAGCAGATTTCTTACTTTAAATACAGAAGACGGTTTTTGTTACAGGGTTGATTTAAGGCTGAGACCCCAGGGACAGAGGGGTAGTCTTGCCCTCAGCATAAGGAGTTATGAGGAATATTATGAATCATGGGGACAGTTGTGGGAAAGGGCTGCCTTAATCAGGGCGAGATTTATCGCTGGCTGCAACGAGACTGGCGATGAATTTTTGCAAACCATTAATCCCTTTATCTATAGAAAATATCTTGGATATGATGCAATTGAGGAAATAAGGCGCATGAAATCACAGGTTGAGAAGATAAAACCTATTACATTAAGCAGGGACATAAAAAGGGGTTTTGGCGGCATCAGAGAGATAGAGTTTTTTATTCAGATATTTCAGCTCATATATGGGGGTAAAGAGCCCCTTCTGAGGGAAAACAGCACACTTAAAGCTTTACACAGGCTTCTGCAAAAAGGATTCATAGGACATGAAGACTTTCAAAATTTATTGGAAGGCTATATCTTTTTGAGAACCCTTGAGCATAGGCTGCAGCAGCTTAATGATGTTCAGACGCATATAATTCCATCTCATGAAGCCGAGATGCAAGTCCTTGCTGCAAAAATGGGATTTGAAAATACCAAATCATTTTTAGATGCCCTTTACACAACAAGGCACATGGTCAGAACGATTTATGATTCATTGCTTGAAATGAAGACCACCGATTCATCCTCTGCCAAACGAGACATAAATTCGTATGGAAGACTCATGGATTCCCTTTACTGGGAAATGGACTCCCCTGTTGAGAGCTTAATCTTTGATGAGCTCAAAGATACAAAGATTAAAGATCCTAAAAAGGCTATCCATTGTCTCACCAAGATTAGAAATTCAATTTTCGCCTTCCAAACTTTAAAGGGCAGGAAGCTCCTTGACGAACTTATCCCCAGGTTTGTAGATGAGGCAATTAGGGGAACAAATCCTGATAATTCGCTTTTACAACTAGTTGATTTTTCTGCTATTCTTGCATCCCGGGAGTCTTATCTCGAGTCGATATCAGCAAGGCAGGATATTATTGCAAGCTTAAATTTTATTTTTTCCAACAGCCCTTATCTATCTAAAATCATTATGAACAACCCTGATTATCTAGATTCTCTTATCACTGAACAATCTACTAAAAAAACTGTTACTTCTTTAAAAAGGGATCTCGAGATTCTCGTAGAAAAACACGGCATTTTAACTGCGATAAGACTTTTCAGAAGGCATGAGGAAATAAGGCTTGGTTCAATGTTCCTCAATTCAGCAATAGACATAAGAGAATTAATGCTGTCTTTAAGCAGGATAGCAGATGTCATTCTTGCAGCAGGACTAAAGTCTATCACTCATACCTTAGCTTCAGGCAATGACTTATCCAATCAAGAGACTTTAGCCATAATTGGCTTTGGAAAGCTTGGAGGAATGGAGATAACCTTCAATTCTGACATTGATATTATCTTTATCTGCTCCCACGAGCCTTCATACTCAGATATAAAAATAGCTGAGAGACTCATAAGACTCATTTCATCCTATACAAAAGACGGCATGGCATACCGAATTGATATCAGACTAAGACCAGACGGAAGCAAAGGAATGCTAATTAGCTCGCTCGAGGGGATTAGAAATTATTACCTTTCAAATGCTCAGTCATGGGAACTGCAAGCTTTGTTGAAGGCGCGACCCTTAAACTGCGTTGCCAGAATCAGCAAGGATTTTATGCAAATGCGGGAAGATATATTAATCAAACGCTCAGTCGATATACCTAAAGAGGAAATTCGCAGTATGGGCGAGAGAATGCAGAAGGAACTCTCTAAAGAACAGTCGAATGCCGGCGTATTTGATATCAAATACGGAACTGGGGGTCTTGCTGAATTAGAATTTTTTGTTCAGTATATGCAGATACGAAACTGTTCACAAAAACCGAAAATCCTTGTTCAAAACACTTTTGATGCATTAAGAAGGCTCTGCCTTTATTCTTGCTTGGAGCTAGGAGATGCTATAGCACTCAGAGAGACATATCTTTTTTACAGAACGATAGAGACTCTACTGAAGCTCAAAAATGAGACGCTCTTAAAGAAGAAAGGTAGTGACCTTGAAAATCTTTCCTATTTTTTCAATACAGATGATAATGGTTTTTTGAATCTTCTTTATGAGAAGAAATTATTTGTAGGGAATATCTGGAACAGATATTAACATATCCTACGAGAAACTGGATTTACAGCAATGGATTGTTGCTTTTATCAAGCTTGATTATTTTTGGTGAGAACCCGACGATTTCATCTTCAGAAAGGAGGCAATATGAGAAAATAATGATTCTATCCCCAACGATTCCCTTTCTTGCTGTAGGACCATTAAGACAAAACTCTCTGGAGCCGGCTTTGCCAGGAATCACATATGTCTCGAAACGTTCGCCATTATTCATATTGCTTATCATAACCTGTTCGAAGGGAAGTATCCCAACCATTTCCATAAGTTCGCTGTCAATCGTGATGCTTCCCTCATAGGTAATGTTGGATTCGGTTACCGTTGCCATATGTATCTTAGATCTTAAAAAAACTCGCAGCATCTTTATAAACATCTCCCACAAAATCTGCAAACAAGCTATGATTATGAACTTGTATGCTCTTTGAGCTTTAATTTTATTGTCCCTAGATACCCTTCTTTCACAAAGATGGGTTAGGAGATTGATAATTAAGAAGTCCCCCTTGAACTTCCTTTTCAAAGGGCGAATTTTTTAATTTCCCTTAGCGATCTTGGGCCTGTATCGATTCCTGAGTTTTTGAGAATTTTAACTCTCAAACTACTCGATTATCTTGGGAACTATGTAAAACCTCTCATTACAATCTGGGGCATTGCTTAGCATCTCGTGTCTCGGCAGAGAAGAACTGATTGAGTCCTCCCTAAATACATTATTTAAAGGCATAATGTGAGATGTCGGCTCTATATTAGCTGTTTCAATCTCCTTTAACTGTTCGATATACCCAACTATATTACTAAGCTGCTTACCCAGCATAACAATCTGTTCATCGGTGAAATTTATTCTTGCAAGCTGCGCAACATGCTTAACTTCTTCAAGAGTTATTTTCATTAATTTACTTTCTGTAAATTAGCAAATTTTAGGGCGAGACGCTTCATCCCAACCCCCTGAAAATTTATCATAACTTTTTTATCCTCACCTTCTCCACAGCAATCCCTTATAGTTCCTACCCCCCACACAGGATGCTGAACTTTAGCTCCTATCATATATCCAGCATTGAACTTTGGACTTGCTGTTTTATCGGCGGTCTGGATGATATCATCTGTTCTGTGACAGGTTTTCTCAATCCAATTACAACATTCCCGTGGAATATCCGATAGGAATCTTGAAGGTTCAAAATCCTGAAATTTAGAAAATAATCTTCTTCTTCTTGCTCCTGTCAAACACAGATAATCCTTTGCCCTTGTCATTCCAACATATAGAAGTCTTCTTTCTTCCTGCAATTCATCTTTGTCGTCAAAAGTCTTGAAATAGGGTAGAATCCCTTCTTCAAGTCCAATTATAAAAACTACTGGAAACTCAAGCCCCTTGGCATTATGGAGGGTCATAAGGGAGACAGAATTGCCTGAAGAATTATCATCCGCCGATGTCACCAGAGATACCTTGTCAATGAAATCCATCAGTGGTTCGTTCTCTGCCATAGAGATGAGCTCAAGAAGATTTTGTATTCTTTTGTCGTCCAGATTGTTTATATAATCAGTTTTTTCAAGAATTTCCTTAAAAATCGCAGCAGCATTTTTATATGTCTTGGAGGATATAGCTTCAAAGCTGTTTAGGAAATCACTTAGTTTACCCTTGATAGATTGAGAAAAGTTGCCCCCCTTTAAGATTAACTTAACAGCAGAGAAAAGGCTGACATTATTTTTCTTTGCTTCCCCTTCTATTTTTGAGAGGGTGTTGGAACCTATACCCTTATAGAAATTGTTTAATATCCTTGTTAGGCATATATTATCATTGGGGTTGAGAATAGCCTTAAGGAAAGAGACTAAGTCTTTGATTTCTTTTCTCTGATAGAAACTTAAACCGCTCACTATATGATAGGGAATCCTTTCGGTTCTTAAGGCACTTTCTATCGACCTGGACTGGATATTTATCCTGTATAGAACGGCAAAATCCCTGTATTCATAATTTGCCTTTAGATAAAGGTCTTTAATGCTACGGGCAATATACTTCGCCTCTTCTTCTTCCGTATTAAGACGACAATAAAACACCCTCTCGCCGCAGCAATTTTCAGTCCAGAGCTTTTTCTGATTTCTCGAATGATTCTTAGAAATAAGGTGTCCTGATACATCGAGAATATTCTGTGTTGACCTGTAATTTTGTTCCAATTTAATCACTTTGGCATTGGGAAAATCTCTTTTAAAATCTAAAATATTCCTGATATCCGCACCTCTGAATTTATATATGCTCTGGTCATCATCACCTACCGCACATATATTGCTGTGTCTTGATGAGATGAGTTTTAGGAGCATATATTGAGATTGGTTGGTATCCTGAAACTCATCTACGAGGATATAGGGAAATAACTGTTGATATTTCTCAAGGATTGATTGGTGTTTCTTGAAAAGCTGGACTGTCAGCAAAATGAGGTCGTCGAAATCGAGGGTATTATACTTTTTCATCTCATCCTGATACCGAAGATAAACCCTTCCAAGTTTTTCATCGAAATTGTAACCGTTATTTTTTGAGATAAATTCCTCAGGGGACATTAAAGAAGACTTGAGAAGGCTTATTTTTGTACTGACGCCTTTGTGGAGAGCCTCGTGTATCCCGAAATCCTTCAATATCCGCCGTATAAGAGTTGAACGTTCATCGTCATCATAAATCGAAAAGTCATTTCTGTAGCCCAGAACTCCAATCTCCTTTCTTAAAATCCTGTTGCAGAGAGAGTGAAAAGTGCCTATCCAAGGGCGCTGAAATCCGCGACTCACCAACGTGGAAATTCTCTCCTTCATTTCGTCGGCAGCTTTATTAGTAAAGGTAACTGTAAAAATGGAGGAGGGTGGATATTTCTTCTTTTTAACAAGAAAGGCGTATTTATGAGCGATTACCCTCGTCTTTCCACTTCCTGCACCAGCCAGGACGAGCAATGGACCATCGCTATATAAAATAGCCTCTTTCTGTTGGGGATTGAGATTTTCAGTCAAAACTTCTTTTACCATCTCTGTATCTCCTTATTATAACATAAAAATCGATATTGCTAAAGCCGCAGCCAGTAACCCAAATTCGGCGATAGAAACATAAACCTGTTAATTTAAAAGTCATTGAGAACCTGAAGGATTCGTGGCAATCTCATCATAAAAATTGGGATTGCTTCCCTTTGCTTCTCTCTGGGTTGCAATGACAACGTTCTATCGCTGATTTTGGGCAGTAAAAAACACCAGATATTTATTATATTCAGAGCATACATAAGCTACTCTACAGTTACGCTTTTTGCGAGATTTCTCGGTTGATCCACATCGCAGCCTCTTAAAACAGCAATATGATAAGAGAGCAATTGCAGCGGTATTGTAAGCAGAACCGTATTAAGATAATCATTGATTCCCTCAACAGCCACAGCATAAGAGGCAATATCCTTAATAATATTGCTGTCTATTGAGGTTACAGCTATAACAGTTCCGCCCCTGCTTTTTACCTCCTCTATGTTTGATATTATCTTGTCAAATAACTTGCTCGCATTAATAATAAAAACCACAGGGAGTTCCTCATCAACGAGGGCTATGGGACCATGTTTCATTTCGCCTGCAGGATAACCCTCTGCGTGAATATATGATATCTCCTTGAGCTTTAATGCCCCCTCAAGCGCTATTGGATAATCTATACCCCTGCCAAGATATAAGAAATCATTTGCCTTAAAAAACTTCTTTGCAATCTTTTTTATCTCTTCATCGTGTGTGAGGGCTCTTTCCAGAGCAGAAGGAAGGCGGAGAAGATCGTCAACAAGCCTGATGCAAGTTTCTTCTGAAAGAGTGCCTTTGAATTTACCCAAAGCTAATGCCAGAAGATATAATGCTACCAGTTGGGCTGTAAAGGCTTTTGTTGAAGCCACTCCTATTTCTGGACCTGAGTGGGTATAAAAGACATAATCGGACTCTCTTGAGGCGGTACTGCCAATTACATTGCATATAGTCAGACATTTTGCCCCCAGCCTTTTTGCTTCTTTCATGGCAGCCAGGGTGTCAGCAGTTTCACCTGACTGGGTTATTGCAATGAAAAGGTTATTGTTACTGATCAAAGGGTTTCTGTACCTGAATTCAGAGGCTATATCCACTTCCACAGGTATTCTGCTTAATTCCTCTATCATGTATTTGCCCACACTTGCTGCATGATAGGAAGTGCCGCATGCCACTATATAAATTTTGTCAATGCTGGTTATGTCTTCAGGATTTAGGCCAAACTCCTCAATAGCAACTTCCCCTTTTTCAGAGATGACCCTTCCTCGTATTGTGTCGGAAATCGAACGGGGTTGTTCATATATTTCTTTAAGCATGAAGTGGCGGTAGCCCCCCTTTTCCGCCATTGAAGGACTCCACGATATGACCGAAACATTTTTATTGATGGGCTTGCCTTCAAAATCGGTTATTATTACACCATCTGAGTGAATTATTGCCATCTCGTTGTCATCAAGAAATATTACTTCCCTGGAGTAATTCAAAAATGCAGGGACATCAGAAGCAACAAAGTATTCTCCATCCCCAAGCCCCAACACGAGAGGACTTTCTTTTCTCACCGCTAAAATCTTGTCAGGCTCCTTTTCATCAATTACAGCAAAGGCATAAGAACCTTTGATTCTTTTTATGGCTTCACGAACAGCATCTTCAAGAGAAAGGGTTGATGAAAATTTATTTATCAAATGACAAAGGGTTTCGGTATCGGTCTCTGATTTAAAAATATAACCCTCATCAACAAGGGTTTTCTTAAGTTCCATATAATTTTCTAAAATGCCATTATGAACAATTACAACTCCGTCTGAGCGGTGGGGATGGGCATTTTCATCCGATGGTTTACCGTGAGTCGCCCATCTTGTATGGCCTACTGCAAGATTGCTTGACAAACCCAAATTCACCACTTCTTTTTTTAGTTCATCAATCTTACCCTGCCGTCTCTTGATCTCGATTTTATTGTCTATGAGGTATGCTATGCCTGCTGAGTCATAGCCTCTATATTCAAGGCGTTTGATGCCATCCATTACAATGGGAATAGCATTGTTTTTGCCGATGTAGCCGATTATTCCACACATAAATATTTAATATTTTCTCCCTTAGTTATTTCCGAGAAATTAAATTAACAAACCGCCTATCATTTTTTTGTATCGTTTGAATGACTTTTTTCCGAACTTTTTTTAGATATCCTCCTCTTTATATTCTTCTGAGGGGTTCTGCTGACAGCCAGTGAGAAAGGTGGAACATCTTTTGTAATAGTAGAACCTGCTCCTATATAAGAACCCTTGCCAACCTTCACCGGGGCAACAAGCTGGGTATCGCTGCCTATAAAAACTTCATCCTGAATAATAGTTTTATACTTTTCTTTTCCGTCATAGTTGCAGGTTATTGTTCCTGCCCCTACATTGACATTGCTGCCTATTTCTGAATCTCCAAGATAACTTAAATGAGAAGCCTTGACCCCTGTCCCAAGAACCGATTTCTTTATTTCTACGAAGTTGCCGATTTTTGATGAAGGTCCAATAAAACAGCCTGGTCTGATATGGGCAAAGGGCCCCACTATAGTGTTTTCTTTTATCTCGGATGATTCTATGACAGACGAGTCTTTTATGACGACTCCATCTGCTAATATACTGTCAACTATTCTTGTGTTGGGATATATTGTGCAGTTTGCACCAATAAGGCTTCTACCTTCGATATGGACATTAGGATAAATAATCGTATCTGTGCCAATCTCCACATCAGGATGAATGAAAACAGTGTTTTTGTCGAGTATAGATACACCGTTTTGGAGCCATTTTTCGGCTATGGTGTTTTTTAAATAGTGCAAGGCTTTATGCAGTTCTTCCCTATTGTTTATTCCTGTAAGCTCTTCCTCTCTGGCAATATTATGAGCGCCGATCCTGTAGCCCTTTTTTACTGCGATATCAACAATATCCGTAAGATAATATTCTCCCTTTGATTCATTTATCTTTATTTCATTAAGCAGTGTTGTCATGTCAGAACCAAAAACGTATATTCCTCCGTTTGCCTCTGTTATTTTTTTCTGTTCTTCCTTTGCATCTCTATCCTCAATTATGGCTTTTACATTCCCATTTTCTCTCAATATCCTGCCGTAAGAATGGTTACCACTTACTGTGAAGGTGAGAATAGATATGTCCTCAGAATTATTCTGGTGAAGTTCAATAAGTTTTTTTAAAGTTTCAGATGTAATTAGCGGAGTGTCGCCGTTTACAATAAGCACAATGCCACTGAAGCCCTCTAGATCGGGCATGGCAGCATTAAGGGCGTCCCCTGTCCCCTTTGGTTCCTTCTGGACGGCGAATATAACAGAATAAGATTTAAGTGTATTCTTTATTTCATCATCAGCAGAGCGTATCACTACTATCGATTTTTCCGGAGATAACTGGGCTAATGATTCGATAACGTATTGAATAATAGGTTTGCCGAGGATTTTATGAAGAATCTTGGGTGTAGCAGACTTCATCCTTGTGCTTAAACCAGCAGCAAGAGTAATGGCAGCAAGCCTCATTTACTCTCTCCCTTTAATCCCATGATTTCTGAAGGAGCGGCAATTCCTCCTGATAAAACTATCTTTATGCCGTCTTCAATGGGAATATCTGTATAAATAATGCTCTTTTCGTCCAGCAGAACAATCTCCCCGAGATATAGGTTGTTAGTTGGTATATAAACTGTTTTCATGAAGGCGTGTTCGTCGCAGGATGAAATCATACACTCCTTTGTCAGAAAACCGAATGCATAAACTCCTCTTCTGGGATATTCTGCAATCACAAACTTCTTGAATGAGCTTCTGTTTTCGGGCGAGAATGCATTAACAAGCTGTTTTATAGCGCTATAAATACCTTTAAACACAGGGATAGCGAGGAATAGTCTCTCTATAAATCCAAGAATCATTTTGCCAAGCACATTGGTAGAGAGGACGCCGATAAAATAAACAACAATTATAGCGCTGATAAAACCAAGTCCGGGTATATTGACGCCGAGAGCCATCTTGAAAAACGGGCTCAGGATGCCGTCGATAAAATTGAACAACATGAGGAGAACTGAAATGGATATAACCGCCGGAATAGTAACAAAGAGCCCGGCAAGAAACTTCCTCTTAAGGGCATTTGTTAATGTTTTAAACATTATACTAATCTGTGCACCGTATATATGAAGGTTGCAAGAACATTATTGTCAAACCAAAAGCCCGCGAATACAAAAAACCAATTTTATTATACAACTTTAACATGCCATTGCTTCATCAGGCACCTCGAAATTAAAGTAAACATTTTGAACATCTTCATTGTCCTCGAGGGCTTCCACGAGCCTCAATGCCTGTTCGGCTGTCTGCCTGTCAAGAGATACATATGTATTAGGAAGCATTGTTATCTCGGCTAAACTGATGGGAATGTTTTGTTTTTCAAGAAAAAGCCTGATTGCAGCAAAGGACTCTGGAGATGTGATTATCTCAAAGTTATCCGCAGCGGGATCATTAATCAGATCTTCAGCTCCTGCTTCAAGGGCAGCTGTCATTAAGGTTTCTTCATTTATCTTAGCCTTATCAACAAGGATATACCCCTTTTGGCGGAAGAGCCAGGATACACAGCCAGACTCCCCGAGGTTGCCATTGTTCTTTGAGAAAATATGCCTGATTTCTGATACAGTTCTATTTTTATTATCCGTTAAAACCTTAATCAAAAGGGCGACTCCGTTAGGCCCGTAGCCTTCATAAACAACATCTTCATATGAGACACCGGGGAGTTCGCCAGTGCCCTTCATAATCGCTCTTTTGATGTTTTCAGAAGGCATGTTTACTTCTTTAGCCTTCTCGATAGCTGTTCTGAGCCTTGGATTAGCTTCGGCATCCTTGCCCCCGAGCCTTGCAGCAACAGAAATCTCCTTGACGATTTTAGAGAATGTTCTGCCTTTCTTGGCGTCGGTGTGTGCCTTTTTGTGTTTTATCTGAGCCCATTTGGAATGTCCAGCCATAAAACTCCTGAATTAAAAGACACTCAATAATAAGAAGGTGAATCAGCTTGATAGGATTAGCATCTTGAGTCTTAGCGTTAAGCAAATAAATTTCAAATTAAACTTATATATAATAGAAGGATTTAATAAATACTGTCAAGGACTTGAATACTGGAGTTTCCTGAGTTTTTAGCTGAACTCAAAACATAGTTGAAAATCGTCAGCCTTTTTGGGTTGGTTGGGGTTGTGTTGTCCCCTCTCACATTATCTTACCTAAAACACCTTCCTTTTTCTCACGCTTTTTTGTATAAAAGATATACTTTATCA